>Ga0116191_1001517_pt1 | contig 18729 bp, 17 predicted proteins | sample AD_UKC111_MetaG_FD_89897 | JGI IMG/M metagenome (GOLD analysis project Ga0116191, IMG submission 89897) | Active sludge microbial communities of municipal wastewater-treating anaerobic digesters from Hong Kong - AD_UKC111_MetaG | ecosystem: Engineered > Bioreactor > Anaerobic > Digestate... | reverse complement strand
TTCTAAATCTTTATACAAAACTTTCTTGTTAATTATTTTTGTAATCTCTCCTACTCTTCTAAAATTGCAATCACTAATTATTTCATTAATGATTGTAATCTTTTGAACAAATAAAGTGCCTTTTTCATCATTATTATCTTTCATCTTAATTTCTTTTTTAGATATAACATTCTTTAGTAACTTGGAATAAATTAATATACTGTCATCCTCTCCAAGTTCCATTGCTATTATATCAGCTGCACATATTTCATTATATTGCTTCGAAATTATAACCAATAGTTGTCCAAATTCATGTTGAATAAAAAATAATGAATTATTATTTATTCTTCCCAAATAATAAACATCATCAATGTTCGACATACTTAACATTAATGCAATTTGTTCGGATAATTCGATTGGGCATAATTTTTTTTCTACAAAAAAATCCTTTTCTAAAATGTTATTTATTGATAAAAAAGTATCCTTAATTTCTTTAATTGGAAATGTTACTATATACTTTTTAACAATAAAGGAGTCTGATTCAATGACCTTTGTTTTTATATTTCTTATTTTAACATTTTCAAAATTATTGCAATTTGAGAATATAAAAAAAATAAGAGCTGAAAGAAATAATTTACTATTTATACTCAACATATGGCTTATTAATATTTACAACTTTTTTAGCCTTTCGTTCAACAAAATTCTTAAGTTCAAAACTATCTTTTCCTATTACTAAATCATTACATACTAGTTTATCAATTTTAAATTTATCATTATCTTCTTCTTCGTCAATCGTACCTTCTACTAAAATTTGTTGATACCTATTTTTGTATTTTAATAGATTTAAGAAACTTCCATCATTTCCATCACCTTCACTTGCAACCAACAGCTTACAATTAGATATTTGATAGTTTTTTTTGTTAATGATTAATAAACCTTCACCATATTCATACTCACAATACAAAACAGAAAAATTTTTTAACCTTCCAAAATAATATGTATCATAAACAAATTTATCTAGCTGCAATGACAACAGGCTGTCAACTGATTCTGGTAGCTTTTTTGAATCAATAAGTATTTTAGCTGCTATATAATCTCCAAGTGAGTCTGATTGAAAACTATATATTCTTTCATTCATAGGAACAGGTTCGAATGTTAATACATCATCATTAATGATAATCGTATCTAAATGATGGATACTATATAAGACTATGTTTTTAGTTTGGTCTTGTTGTACTTTTTCTTGTTTGTTTGTACAGAAAGAAAAGGTAAAAAAAAAATATTAATAATAGATATTTCATTGAATAATTTTAAAAAATTAGCTACACTTTTTAATCATTTATATGATAATGATCTTTATGCTTTATATCTGTTTTTTTTTTTACTCTAATACTACCAGAAGAATTCAATTCAAGTCAAGGAAAGGTTTCTGGTGTGATAAATGCAGTTTTTTTATTCAATTCAACTAAATTATTAAGATCTAAAAGATTTCCAATTCAGTATTGGGAAATAACATCACACATTCATCTTTTCCCTTTTCACCAAATAGGTTTGCAGAATATTTTTGTAGCCATCGTTGATGTCCACTTCTACAAAGTCAATTTTGTATTGCAAGCATTTGAGTTGTAGCTCGTTTTTGTAAGCAGCAATTTGCTTTTGATATTCAGCTTTCACTTGATTGGGGTGCAATTTTACTTTTTCACCCGTTTCCATGTCCACAAAAATATATGGTCGATTGTCGTAATCGAAGTCAATTTCTTTGTCTTTATCCACCACATGAAAAAGCACCACTTCGTGTTTGTTGTATTTGAGGTGTTGCAAAGCTTCAAAGAGGTCATCTGCTTTTTCCTTATTTTCGAACATATCACTAAAAATCATCACCAATGATCTCCGATGAATATTTTCAGCAATTTGGTGCAAAGCTTCAGCAGTATTGGTAGTTCTGTTGAGTTCAGGTTGGTCGATCAGTTTTTGTAAGTTGCTCAACATCAGATAATAATGCGTTGTGCTAGATTTGCAATTGGAGTTGAATCTGATTTCATTATCAAATATCGTTAAGCCAAAAGCATCTCTTTGTTTTTTGCACAAATACATCATCGAAGCAGCTGATATTGCTGAAAAATAGAGCTTATTTTGATATTTTTGTTCTGCATTTTTGTTCGGATCGTAAGGGAAATACATCGTGGAAGATGCATCTAACACAATCTGACAACGCAAATTTGTTTCTTCTTCAAACTTCTTGGTGAACATTTTGTCTGTCCTTGCAAACACTTTCCAGTCGATATTTTTGGTGCTTTCGCCCTGATTGTAGAGTCGATGCTCAGCAAATTCTACTGAAAACCCATGAAAAGGGCTTTTGTGCAACCCAATAATAAATCCCTCGACGATTTGTCGAGCCAATAATTCGAGATTACCTAAATCCCTAATTTCGTAATTATCTCTAAGTTGCAACATACTCTCAATATATTATCAGCTAATAACGTCAAAAATAAATTTTCTGTTGCCTATATAGTTTCAAAATAAGGAAGAAGTGGGTTGTATATGACTTCTGGAACAGGAATTGTTTTTTTAGTCGCTGCATCGACAAAGCAAAGTTTAACTTCTCCACCATTGATCAGCTTTTTTTGCTCATTGAATATTTCGGAATAAAAGGTAATCGTTTTTTCTGGAAAATGACGAATTGTAGTTTTAATGGTCAGTAAGTCATCGTAGAAAGCAGGGCGGACATACCGAACTTGCATACTCATCACAGGCATAAGAATGCCATAGTCTGTTTCCAATGTCTTATAACTCATTCCTAATGAACGCATTGTCTCCACTCTCCCTACCTCATAGAATTGTGCATAATTGCCATAATACAAATAGCCCATTTGGTCGGTTTCACCATATCTCACTCTAAGTTGCGTCTCAAACGAATACATTTATATTGATGAAATTTTTTATTGTAATAATTTGATAATCAACCTCTTTCGATAGGGCAAGTCATGCAATGAGATCCGCCTCTTGCTCTCGAAAGTTCGTTACTTGGCAAGGTAATGATGGTATTTTGAATATCTTCAGGCTTCAATTCTCCTTTTGCAAATTTTTGCAATAAATCTCTTGCATGAATTATTGTATATCCATAATCTTTGAAAGCATCCTCCGTTTTTGGGTTTCTGTCATAAGTGAGTGCAACACCTGGTTTGATGGCTACCAGATTACATCCATCCGTCCATTGTTCTCGTTCTTGATAAGGTGATTCCCCATCTCCAGAAAAGATAAATTTCATTCTTCCGTTTATCTCAGCTCTTATGAAATCCTTTACTGTAGGGTATTCTGTAACATTGCCATCTTGGCGATACACTTCCACATAAGAGGCTAATCCATCTATAACTATGGGTTTGAATGCCGTGATGTGGTTGTGATTGATCTGAGTGAAAACGGTGTCGATGTGCATATAAGCCCGATCATTAGGGATGTCGATTTGAACGACATTTTTCACCACTCCTTTTGAAAACAAAACATCTCTCAATGCTTTGATGGTATATTCATTTGTCCGTTCACTACAGCCAATGAGCAAATAATCTTTATGGATCATCATCATATCGCCACCCTCGATGGTGATATTTTCCCCTTTTTTGGATGGTGGAAACAATTCAACATTGTTCATATTGATTATTTTCCCAGCCTCACGAACTTTTCTAAATATTGGATGTGCCCAAAATATGAATCTAGCTAGAAAGTTTTCTCTATATCTAGCTTGTTTAGCAGCTTTTGTAATGATGATGTGGTCATTCACTACCACAGCAATATCTCTTGTAAAAATAAAATTAGGAATGGGGTCGAATAGGATATGATCTACAGTATCGAGGGAGCCAGTAATCAGAACATCAGCCAACTTCTCATTAGAGAGTTCGGCAAGAATATTCTTGTAACTCGACGGAAGTTCTTCATAATCAATGATTTTGTCGATCATGTCCATCTTGCTATCATCATCTGTTGATAGGGCTTCTTCGAGCAATTTACTCGTTTCAAGAACGTTTTCTTCTCCAAGAAACGCTTTTAAAATACCAGTGAAAACATCGTGTTCTTCTTGCATATTGGGGAGATGGACGATATCATCAAAAAGTAGCTCTTCAGCTCTTTTTGGTGAAATTCTTGCAATACCTTGATCGGGGCGATGGATAATTACACGTTTTAGATTATTGATTTCCGAATCGACATTAACATTGCCAAAGCTCATAAAAATAATTATTTGGTTAGTAACACAAAGGAACGGAAAATTTTAAACAAAAAAAATAGGGATAAAAATTCTTTTTTACCCCTATTTCGACACAAATTAATTAAGAATTAATTAGCAGCTGGTGCAGCATCAGCTTTTTTTGCCATTTTTTTCTTCTTTGTAGCTCTTTTCATGTCTTTTTTAGCTTCTTTAGCGTCAGCTTTAGCTTCTTTCATATCAGCTTTAGCCTCTTTTGTAGCAGCTTTGTCGCCTTCAGCTTTAGCAGCTTTAGCATCTTTATGAGCTTCTTTCATGTCTTTTTTAGCCTCTTTCATGTCTTTGTGAGCCTCTTTCATGTCTTTTTTAGCTTCTTTAACAGGAGCATTTTGAGCATTGATTCCGCTAGCAACAAATACCATTACGAAAAGAGCTAAAATTAATTTCATCGATTTCATTATAAAATAATTTTTAAAAGTAAAAAAATAACAACGCAAATGTAAAAATGATTATTGTAAAGATTATTTTTTTTCCGTTTATTTTTTTTACTTTGTAGATGATTATACTTGTTCTATCTAAAATATGATACTGGTATGACATATTTCCTATTTAATTTGGTTATTATTTAAAAATTTGAAAAAATAAATGAGTGTTTTTGATAAAATAAAGTCATTATTTATTGTAGAAGAAGAATCAGTTCAAAATCAAAATAACCCTTCGCAAGATGCTAAAATAAATACTACTCCCACTACTGTAGAAACTTCAAAAACAAATACTACAACAAATCCTACTCCGACAAATTCGGGTGGAACTATTACTGATAAATTTACGGATGTGTTGCTCAAGGCTTTGAGTGACAATAATATAGAAGGATTTGATTATCTTGAATTTAGACAAGGCTTATTATCATTAGCCAAAATGCCTATGGATGAAGCAACTCGTTTTCAAGCTGCATTTTCGATGGCACAGGCTATGGGTGCTACGCCACAAAAGTTGATCGAAACTGGAAATCTATATCTAAAGGTATTGGAAGGAGAATTAAATAAATTCAATGAAGCTGTTGTGAATCAATCTAATACAATGATTGGTAGCAAACAATCAGAAATAAAGCAACTCAATGAATTCATACAACAAAAATCACAACAAATAAAAAAATTAACTGAAGAACTTCAACAACACCAGCAGCGAATAGATGTTCTGAATAAAGAACTTGCTGAATCTAATTCGAAAGTTGAAAATACTAAAAATAACTTTTTGGCAACTTATAAAAACGTTACGGATACTATAAAATCAGATATATCAAATATTCAAAAATATTTAGCGAATAAATAAAATTTTTTTTATTATGAGTTCATTTTGGCAAAACCCCAAAAACTTAGTTGGATTGGCTGTTTTAATTTTAGCAGCATATATATTGCTGAAATTTATCAAACCTATTTTAACTTTGTTAATCCTTATAGTGGGTGGTTATTTGATTTATCAATATATTAGAAAAAATAATAATTAAAAAAAATAATAAAACGAGAATTTATGTCAATGGAAATGCAAGATTTCAAACCAAAATCTTTTTGGCAGAGACCAGAGGGAGTGACTGGTGCGATATTTTTAGGTGGAGCTTTATTAGGTGGCGGCTATTTGCTTTATAAAGCACTACCTTATCTTCTTGATTTTGCTAAGAATACCTTATACTTAGCTGGAATGTTAATGGTTCTTGCTGCAATCATATATGTAGTGTTAGATCCCAAAATGAGAAACCTAATTTGGTATGCATATAAGAGTGTAATGCGTTGGATTACAGGGCTTTTTGTACAGATTGACCCAATTGGAATCTTAAAATCTTATGTAGAAGATTTACAAGATAATTTGGGCAAAATGAACAAACAAATTGCTCAATTGAGAGGTCAGATGCACAAGTTGAAGGAAGTAATAATGAATAACCAAAAGGAAATTCAGAACAATATCAACTTAGCTAATAGGGCAAAACAAACCAATAGCGATGCAATGGTAGTGCTAAAGGCAAGAAAGGCTGGAAGACTTCAAGATTCTAATATCAAATTGGAAGATTTATACAAAAAAATGGAAATTCTTTATAGAGTTTTAACAAAAATGTATGAAAATTCTGAAATCATGCTCGAAGACATCAAAGACCAAGTGAATGTGAAAGAGCAAGAACGAAAAGCTATTCATGCAAGCCATTCGGCAATGCGATCAGCTATGAATATAATTGCTGGAAATGGCGATAAAAGATACATGTTCGATATGGCTTTAGAAGCAATTGCTGATGATGTGAGCCAAAAAGTGGGAGAAATGGAGCGCTTCATGGATATGTCATCCAATTTTATGAACTCTATTGATCTACAAAATGGCGTATTCGAAGAAGAAGGCTTAGCAATGTTGGACAAATGGGAAAAAGAAGGCGTTTCTTTATTGTTAGGTAAAGATAAAGATGTTTTGATCAATAAATCTAACAGCAGTACGGATACTTTAGACTTGAATGCACCAATTGAAAAACCAGTAAGAGAATTGAATCATAAAAATCAATATGATTCTTTTTTTGAAGAATAATAAAACAAAACAAATCAATATATTACAAAAATGGCAAGATTAACATCATTTTCAAAATTACTGATCACTCTTCTGATTGTCGGTGGAGTAGTTTTAGGTGGAAGATATTTTCTTAAAAATACCGATACTGGTAAAAAGTTAGCAGAAAAGTCAGAAAAAATAACAGATCAAAAAAAATCTGATGATTCGAGCAATAATGAATCGTCCGATCCGAATACGATAAAAGTTGGGGTTGTTACATGGGGAGGTTATGCTGGTGGACAATATTTTAACGAAGGATTTAAGGCAAATACTCAATCTAGATTCTATAAAGACTATGGATTTAAAGTTGATTTCAAAGTTCTTGACGACTTCGAGGCGAGTAGGGCTGCTTTCAAAAATGGAAATGTTGATTTATTGTGGTGTACAATCGATGCCTTACCTACAGAAATGGAGGCATTAAAACCCTATTCACCCAAAGTAGTATTCCAAGCCGATTGGTCAAGAGGTGGTGATGCAGTGGTGGTAAGAAGAGGAATTACTTCTGTAAGCGATTTGAGAGGCAAGAAAGTTGCTGTTGCCGAATTGACTCCATCTCATTCATTTTTAATTTGGTTGTTAGATGCAGCAGGAATGAAACCATCAGATATTCAAATTGTGAAGCAACCAAGTGCTATTGATGCGGCTCAGGTATTCAAAAGCCAACAAGTGGATGCAGCAGTGGTGTGGAGTCCGGATGATGAATTGTGTACTCAAGCTGTACCTGGCTCGAAAATATTAGAAAGTACTCGATCAGCATCGAATATAATTGCTGATGCTTTTATAGCAAAGGGCGATTGGTTGGATAAAAATAGTGATAAAGCTGCAAAATTATACGAAGGCTGGATGAAAGGTGCTGCTGAAATCAATAGTAGTGATATCAATAAGAGAAAAGCAGCAAAAATACTTTCTCAAAACTTTGATGGTGTTTCAGAAGAAGCAGCTTACAAATCTATTAATAATGTTAGACTTTGTACTCATGGTGATAATTTGAACTTTTTTGGTTTAAATCCTTCATATAAAGGAGTTAATGGTGAGAATTTATATTCCAGAATGTCAAATACATATACTCAATTGGGCTATATTGATGGTAAAGTTCCAGATTGGAGAATGGTGATAAACACTAATTCCATTAAATCATCTAATTTGTCTGGTATGCCTGGACAATCTGCTGAGGGACAGAAGCAATTTACTACAGTTACAGAAGAAACTAAGAAAAAAGAAGCAATTGCAACGAAAAGGGTTAGTATATCCTTTAGATCTGGAGAATTCAAATTAGATGAAAATTCAAAATATATTATTGATAAAGAGTTCGTAGATATTGCTAAAGCTTTTTCTAATTCGAGGATTAGAATTGAGGGAAATACAGATAATGTTGGAAATCCTGTTACCAACAAATCATTATCCGAAAAAAGGGCTAGAGCTGTTGCTGATTATTTAATTGCAACTTATGGTATGCACCGCAATAGATTCATTATCATTGGAAATGGTCCTGATAAACCTGTGAGTAGTAATGATACTGAAGATGGAAGATCAAGAAATAGAAGAACTGATTTTGAAATAGTGGGAGAATAGTACAATAATTTATGGAGAAACGAAATGAAAATTCCGTTTCTCCATTTCTATTTATATGATAATCAGAATTTTATGCAATTATTCAAATTGAGAGGAGAACTAGATGCTCGTCAAAAATTAATTTTGCCCATACTTGGAGCATTAATAACTTTGGGAGTTTGGTGGGGATTAGCCGAATATTTATCACAGGAAAAGCCAATTGTGAATGGAGGAATTAATGTGATACCTTCAGTTTTTGATACCACAATAACGAAATTTCAGAGAGATTCTATTATAAAAGCTGATTCAATCCTTCAAACAAAGGCAACTTCGTTCGAAAAAGTATATCCAATATTACCTCCTCCAAATAAAGTAATAAGTTCATATAAAAATTTGATTGAACATGACGAATTACTGCCTAATACTGGAAGAAGTATTTGGCTAAATATCCAAGGTTATTTATGGGCGATTTTAATAGCATTGCCAATAGGATTCATTTTGGGTTTATTTCCATTATTTAGAGGATTGTATAGTAGGCAAATTGATGCCTTGCGATATTTGCCATTATCTGCTCTTACCAGTTTATTTATTGTATGGTTCGGCTTGGAAGACACAATGAAGGTGGCATTTTTAGCTTTTGGTATTTTAGTATATTTATTACCAGTGATCGTTCAACGAATTCAAGAAGTTGAAGATGTTTATCTTCAGACGACATTCACTTTGGCAGCAAGTAATTGGCAAACAATCAGAAGTGTTTATATTCCTGCTGTGTTCTCAAAATTAATGGATGATATTCGAGTTCTTACCGCTATTTCTTGGACGTATATTATTATTGCTGAATTACTAAATCGTCAAGGTGGAATTGGTGGATTGATCTTTATCAAAAGTAAAATGGGACAAATTGACAAAGTTTTTGCAATATTATTATTGATTATTCTCATTGGTTTTATACAAGATTTGATATTTGGGTATATAGATAAAAGAATTTGTCCACATAAATACTTGAAATACAAATTACCTGGCATTCAAGAATCACAATATGGAATTTATTTTATTTTGATTTGCTTATTAGCAAAAACTATGCTTCCAACATTAATTCCAAACATAGCTGTTTGGGTAGCTCTCATAGGTGGATTAGTTATGATTGCTTTAGGTGAAATCAAAATTTTTGGAGCTTCAAAAGATTTAAAATAGTATGGTTCAATTTCGTGAAACAGAACTCCCCAATATCATTCAACTTTCAAATATTAGTCAAAGTTACGATGGTGGAAAGTCGTTTATCATCAAGGATTTCGAATTATTGATTGAGGATCAGCCAGATAGAGGGCAATTTGTAGTGTTATTGGGAATGTCTGGAAGTGGAAAATCTACCATTTTAAGATATATTTGTGGTTTACAAAAACCTACATCTGGAACTGTAAAAATACATGATAAGTTGGTAACTGAAGATTCGAGAATTAGTATGGTTTTCCAGCAATATTCCTCATTGCCATGGATGACTGTACAGGAAAATGTTGCTTTGGGACTACAATTCAAAGGAATTGATGAGAAAACTAGATTGCAGAAAGCACAAGAAATGATAGAATTAGTTGGTCTTGGAGGTCATGAAAATAAATATGCCCAATATCCAACTTTGTCAGGTGGGCAACTTCAGCGGGTTGCTATCGCAAGAAGTTTGCTTGCAAACCCTGAGATTATATTGATGGATGAGCCATTTGGTGCTTTGGATATTAAGACGAGGCTACAGATGCAAGAGTTATTGATAGAATTATGGGAGAAGTTCCATTCAACAATAGTTTTCGTTACTCATGATATTTCAGAAGCTGTTTATCTTGGAGATGATATTTATATCATGAAATCGCCTCCATCACGAATAGTAGAACATATCAAAGTGGATTTGCCCTATCATCGAACAAGGGAATTAAAAAGAGAAAAACATTTCATGGAACTTGTTCAGGATGTGGAAGATAAGATGGTGAATGTGTCTAACATCAAATAATTCAAAATTCAACTCAAGAATATGAATTTTGATGTTCTGGAAATAAATATTTATCCGGTTAAGAGTTTTAGAGGGATTTCATTGATTTCTGCATTTGCAATGGATGCAGGATTTGAATTCGATAGGAGATGGATGTTAATTGATGAAAATAATAGATTTATTTCGCAAAGAGAATTTCCAATATTAGCTCAATTTATTACAAAAATTGAAAACAATCAGCTGTCAGTAAATTATAAAGATTCAATTGTTTCGTTCGATACGAATTTGGCAATTTTTCGAGAATTTTCAGCAAAAATTTGGGATGACGAAGCTTTAGTACAAGAAATAAATTTGGATGTAAGTGATTGGTTTTCAGAAATTATTGGAGCAAAATGTAAATTGGTAAAACTCAAATCTGACATTTCTCGTTTTCATTTCAGTAGCAAACTCAATCAAGATATTCCTGTTAGTTTAGCCGATGGGTATCCTTATTTGATTATTGGGGATAAAAGCTTGGATTTGTTAAATTCGAAATTGGACAAACCAATAGAAATGAATCGCTTCCGTCCAAACATCGTGATAAAAACAGATTATCCACATCAAGAAGATGATTTAGATACAATATCTATTGGAGAGGTTAGTTTTTGCAATGTTAAACCTTGTGGAAGATGTACGATTGTTAATACAAACCAAATAGATAGTTTAATTGGGAAGGAGCCTTTGAAAACACTTTCTACATATAGAAAATTTGAAAATTCCGTTAATTTTGGATCAAATTTCAGATGTGAAAAAAATGGGGTGATTTCAATTGAAAATTAATAAGCAACTGCAATTTTCAATTTCTTTCCTTTAATTTTTTCTGATTGAATAGAATTAATTAATAATGTAACTTTTTCATTTCTGATAGCTACAAAACTTTGATGGTCATTCACTTGTATTAATCCAATATCATGTTTTTCAACATTTCCTTTCTGGCAAAAAAAGCCAATAATATCCACTTTGTTTATTTTTTCTTTTTTACCACCAGATAAATAAATTGTAGTGAAAACTGGATTTTCAATTTTATTGATTAATGGATTGAACTGTAAATGCTCAATCTCTTTGGGTAAATAATCAGGATTTAGAATATCTGGTTGTTCAAAAATGATAATTTCACCTTGAGCATTCATTCTAGCTGTTCTACCATTGCGGTGAGTAAACTCATGGTTTTTCAAAGGTAGCTCATAATGAATAACATACGATACATTTGGTATATCCAATCCTCTTGCCCCTAAGTCGGTAGTGATTAGATAAAATGAACTTTTATTTCTAAATTTTATTAATGCTCTTTCTCGATCATCTTGATCCAACCCACCATGATAAGTGATATGATTCACTTTTCTATTGTTCAGCCATTTAGATAAATTATCTACTTCATCTCTTTGATTGCAAAATATAATTGCTTGTTTGTCTTCAAGTTGTGATAGCAAAGAGTAAAGCATTTCAGTTTTTTGCTGTTCATTTGCTATTATTTTTTTAAAAGAAATACTTTCCTTTTCAGTTTCATTAATGGTGAAATTAATGGTGTGATGAGGTTCAAATTCTATGAATTTTGGCACTTGAATAGAGGATGTGGCAGATACCATAATTTTTTTTTCAATATTTGGTAAAGCCTCAATGATATACTGAATTTGATCCTGAAATCCTAATGTGAGTGATTTGTCGAATTCATCAAAAACAACGTATTTTATTGATTTACAATTGATTGTTTTTCTGGAGATATGGTCTGCCAACCTGCCAGGTGTACCAATTAATAAATATGGAGGATTAGATAAATTGGCAATTTCTTGTGGCATGGAGTGACCACCATAAAAAGTATTTACTTTCAGTCCTGTACTCAATTGTTTCCATACTGATTCGATTTGCAAACAAAGTTCTCTTGTTGGAGATATTACAAGGCATTGAATTTCATTCGCATTTGGGTCAATTAACTGAATTAACGGTAATAAAAATGATAATGTTTTTCCTGAACCAGTTGGTGCTTTTATCATTATATTATCGCACTCCTGAATTGCATTGTATGAAGATAATTGCATTTCGTTCAATTCAGTAATGCCAATTTTTGAGAGTTTTTCTTGAATGGAATTTGGTAAATTCATTAATAATATTTTTTCAGAAAATGAATATAAGCAAAACGAACATCGTTTCTCAAATCTGTTTTATCATCCTGATTAGCCCTAATATGATGTATAATATTTGGGTTTTCTAAGTTGAAAAATTCCATATTTTTCTCTCTACCTGTGAGCAAAAAGTCGGAAGTAATCACTTTGTAAAACCTATTTTCATCCATTATTTCGTTGTTAACCAGCCATTTATCACCTTTTTTTTCAAATCCATCAAATACTAAATAGCCACCAGAACCTTTACTTTTTTCACTAATATCCATTAATTTTTTGAGCTCAATTCCTTTTATTTCACATTCCATGAGTTCTCCTCCAAATGGAATAATTCTTAAAACATCATACTGTGTTATTGTCCCTTTTATTACATCATCTACTCGAATAGAACCAGTATTCAAAATGGAAATTTCGGCTTGATTTCTCGATGCCTCTTTATAAGATTTTGCCATATCCATCGTCAGTTTTGAAGGTTGCATTCTAATGTACGATTCTCTTCCATCTAAGTCTTCTTTCAACTTACAGACCACATCTCTCAACTTAAATCCTTCTTTTTCAAATTGGTTCTCTACAAAATCATTCCATTTTGTAACAGATTTTTCAGTAATATCATCAAATGGTATGGACTCATCTATTTTTATCAATTGTGATTGTATTGTTGATTTTTTTGAGTTCGGGTAATACGTAATTTTGTGTAAGTAAGCAGTTTTTGCATTGGCATCAGCCTTTGAAATAACTGAATTTCCATTTCTAAAGATCATATTGGTATGTTCATGCCCACCCAATTGTAGATTAATCCATGGAAACTGTTTTCCAATTTCCAAATCCTTTCCTATAGCGACATGTGTTAATCCAATATTGATATTACAATTTATTTTTGAGCTATCAATAAGATTTTTTATTGCAAACATTTCATCATCATAAGCCACAAATTTCCTTTTTTGAACATTTAGTGTAACTCCAAAAAATCGAACAGGAAATTTTTTGCCTTTATCAGAAATAAAATATTTTATGATTTCTTGTTGAAATGAAACTGAATCGATTCCATTTTTTTTGTAAAATGGAAGTTTTTTCCCATTTTCAACTTTCCAAACATTTGTACTCACCCAATCAAATTTGCTTTCATTGATTCGATCTTGCAATTCATTTTCTTCTATATCAAACTCATGATTGCCAAAAGTAGCAATATCGACAAAGTTGTTCATAACATCCACCATGTGCCTACCTTTTAACCTTTTCCCTTCATATTTTACCGAATTAATTGCCGAAGGATTGAGAAAGTCACCACTGATAGTACAAAGGAAATTTGGGTTTTCTTTTTTATATTTTTTTGCTAAAAATGCCACTCTAGCAAGACCACCGTATTTTCCACCTTCAAGTGGATTTATTTCATAAACATCATTGATTTGTAGGAGTGTAATCTCTACTTTTTCTTCTTGATTAATTGCTTTTTTATTAGTCGAACAGGATAATAGTGTTAATAGAATTACAATTATTGAATAAAATTTTATTTTGTAAGACATATCGACGTAATTTTGATTGCAAAGATATAAAACAATAAAATGAATCAATCTGATAATGTAAAGAAGTTGTGGCAACCGAGTACAGAAATCATTAATCAATCTAATTTTTTAGATTATAAAAGATGGCTTAGCGAAAATTATCATCTTTATTTTGAAGATTATTTTAGCTTGCATCAATGGTCAATAGAAAATTTGGAATTTTTCTGGAAAACGATTTACGATTATTTTGGAATTATTGATCATTCTAAATATGACAAAATTATTGATCACCCAAATATGCCTGGCACAAAATGGTTTGTAGGTTCAGAATTGAATTATGTAGAACATATTTTTAGGTCGATGAATGAAAACCAACCTGCTATACTTTTTCAATCGGAAAGACAAGATTTAGCTACAATTAGTTGGGACGAATTATATCAAAATGTCGCATCACTACAGAATTATTTGAAGTCTATTGGTATTCGGAAAGGTGATCGTATTGCAGCATATTTACCAAATATTCCTCAAGCATCAGTCTCCCTTTTTGCATCAATGAGTATTGGTGCAGTTTGGTCGAGTTGCTCACCAGATTTTGGTGCAGATAGTGTGGTTGATAGATTTGCACAAATAGAGCCAAAAGTTCTTATTGCTGTAGATGGATATGCTTATGGTGGTAAATCATTTGATAAAACTTCTGTAGTTCATGAAATAATAAGCAAATTGCCTACTGTAGAGCATATAATTTTTATTCCTTATTTGAATGATTCTGCTGAGCTATACTTTAACTATAAACATATAAAATTATGGAATGATATTATTGATAATCAAGTAGATAGAATTGAATTCGAAGCACTTCCATTTGACCATCCCATTTGGATTTTATATTCATCAGGAACAACTGGAAGGCCAAAAGCAATCACACATTCACATGGTGGAGTACTTTTAGAACATTATAAATATTTAGCATTTCACAACGATGTAAAACAAAATGAGGTCTTTTTTTGGTTTACAACAACTGGTTGGATGATGTGGAATTTTTTACATGCAAGTTTGTTGATGGGAGCCACCGTTGTTTTGTACGATGGCAGCCCAGGATATCCAAATATGAATGTACTTTGGGAGCTTGCTGAAAAAACTAGAATAAATCATTTTGGCACAAGTGCCCCATATATTATGGCATGTAAGAAATCTGGAATATCTCCAAAGGTGCTGAATCTGAGCAACTTGAGATCAATAGGATCAACTGGTTCACCTTTGACGACGGAAGGATTCGATTTTGTGTATGATCAAATTAAAGATGATGTTTGGCTGTCATCGATGAGTGGTGGCTCCGATGTATGTACAGCTTTTGTTGGCGGAAACCCCTTACTGCCAGTATATGAAGGTGAAATTCAATGTATTACTCTTGGTTGTAGCTTGGAAGCTTGGAATGAAAATGGCAAAAAACTTATTGATGAGGTAGGTGAAATGGTGATAACTAAACCGATGCCTTCTATGCCAATTTATTTTTGGAACGACCCTGATGGCTCAAAATATTTTAATAGCTATTTTGATTATTTTGATGGAGTTTGGCGACATGGCGATTGGGTGAAAATCACTAAAAATGATGGCTTAATTATTTCAGGAAGATCAGATGCTACCCTTAACCGTCAAGGTGTTCGGATTGGGACTGCTGAAATATATAGTGCTTTAGACAAATTAGAATCAATTAAAGATAGTTTGATAGTGAATATCGAAAAGCAAGATGGCTCTGATTTTATGCCATTATTTGTAGTTTTACAACCTAATTATGAATTGAATGAAGAATTGAAACAGACTATTAATCAATTGCTTAGAAAAACTTATACACCTAGGCATGTTCCTGATGCCATTTTTTCTGTATCGGATTTACCTTTTACGATTAGTGGTAAAAAGATGGAAACAGCTGTAAAAAAAGTATTGATGGGTATTCCTATTGAGAAAGCAGCTACTTTAGGATCTATGCGAAATCCAGAAAGCCTTACTGAATATCTTAAGTATTGTGTGATATAAATTTATTTTATCCAAATTAGATTAATAATGAGAAAAGAATTTGTTTGGTTTTCAGTTATATCTACTTTTTTTGTAGTTGGAATATCATATTTTTTTCATCCCTTTTTATGGGTATTAGTTATTTTAATTCCAATCATATTACTTGGAATTTATGATATGTTCCAAACTAAACATTCAATAAGACGAGTTTTTCCTATTTTGGGTCGAATAAGATATTGGATGGAGTGGCTTCGTCCCAAGATTTATCAATATTTTGTCGAATCTGATATCGATGGACGACCATTTGCAAGAACAGATCGAAATATTATTTATCAAAGAGCAAAAAAAGAAACAGATACCACTCCGTTCGGAACCCAACTAAATGTTTATGAAGAAGGCTATGAATGGATGAATCACTCTATTGCAGCTAAAAATTTTGATGATCTTAACCCTGATCCAAGAATAACTATTGGAGGAAAAGATTGCAAACAACCTTATAATGCTAGTCGTTATAATATTTCTGCAATGTCATTTGGTTCGCTTAGCCAAAATGCAATTAGAGCTATGAATGCTGGTGCTAAAATTGGAAATTTTGCTCATAATACAGGTGAAGGTGGAGTTAGCCCCTATCATTTGCAAGAAGGTGGTGATTTGATATATCAAATCGGTACAGGTTATTTTGGTTGCAGAGCTGATGATGGCAATTTTTCAGTCGAAAAATTTAAAATCACAGCTAGTTCGCCCAATATCAAAATGATAGAACTCAAATTGTCGCAAGGTGCAAAACCTGGACATGGTGGAATACTGCCTGCTGCCAAAAATACACCTGAAATTGCTTCAATTAGAGGCGTTCCAGCAGGTACGGATGTGCTTTCACCTCCTTACCATAAAGCATTTAATACACCTGTTGGATTATGTAAATTAATCCAAACTCTTAGAGATGCTTCAAATGGTAAGCCAGTAGGATTTAAGCTTTGTATAGGTCACAAATCAGAGTTTTTAGCAATCTGCAAAGCTATTGTTGACACTAAGATATATCCCGATTTTGTTACTATTGATGGCGGTGAAGGAGGTACTGGTGCTGCTCCTTTGGAGTTTTCTAATTCTGTCGGGATGCCTATGAAGGAGGCACTTGCATTTGCTCACGATGCACTAGTCGGTTTCGGACTTCGGAATGAAATTAAAGTTTTAGTTGCTGGTAAGGTTGTTACAGGATATCATATTTTTAGGGCAATCGGATTAGGGGCTGATGCCTGTTATTCTGCAAGAGCCATGATGATGGCAGTTGGATGTATTCATGCTTTAGAATGCAATACAAATCGTTGTCCAACTGGTGTTGCTACTCAAGATCCCGAATTAGTGGAAGGTTTAGTAGTAGAAGATAAAAAAGTGAGGATTGCTTCCTTTCACAAACAAACCCTTCATTCTTTTGTAGAACTATTGGGTGCTGCAGGGTTAGATGACCCAAGCCAAATCAAAAGGTCGATGATCAATAGAAGAGTAACGGTTAGTGTTAGCAAAAGATTTGATGAAATTTTCCCATATCTCAAGCCAGGATGTCTATTAGATGAAGAAACTATTCCACAAAGTTGGAAACTGTATATGGACGAAGCAAATAAAGATTCTTTTGCCAAAACGTTTAATGATTTAACATTGATTTAAAATTCCGTAGAGTATGAATGTATTAATGATTTTATATACATTTATTTTTTTGACCTTTAATAGTGGTGAAAAAAATATTGAAAAAAGCAAAGTTAGCATTGATAATCAGCCATTTACATTTATTGAATTGTTTACATCTCAAGGTTGTTCAAGTTGCCCTGCTGCAGATGATTTGTTATCTAAAACTATAGATCAAAATAGAAATAATAGTAGCTTAATTGCCATTTCTTATCATGTAGATTATTGGAATCGGTTAGGTTGGAAGGATTTATTGAGCAAAAAAGAGTTTTCTGATCGTCAAAGAAACTATGGAAATGTCATGAATTTGAATTCTATTTACACTCCTCAAATGATCGTTAATGGAGAATATGAATTTGTAGGTTCTAATGCAAATGAATTGAATTATGCTATTAGACATACTCAAAAAAATAAAGAAAAAGTTGTTTTTAAGAATTTATCGGCAATTATTAATGGCAGAAATGTAACTACCGAATTTGAAATTTATGGTGATTATAAAGATTCAAAAGTTTGTGTTGCTTTGATTTCAAAAAAGGAAGAAACTATAATTTATAATGGAGAAAATAAAGGTAAGACTTTGATAAATAGAAATGTTGTTCGTTATTTTCATGATCTAAATGCTGATGAAATGGGGAAAATTACATTTAATACAAATATAGATTTACCATTGGTGAAAGAAAACTTTTTTATAGTTGCTTTTGTTCAAAATAATACTTCTCTAAAAATCACTGGTGCAAAATCTTATGAATTCTAAATTAATTTTATGTATAAAATATTTTTATTTTTAGTCAGTATTCAAGTTTTTAGTGCATGTGCTCAATCCAATAAATCTACCGCGAAATTAGAAAATCCGATAGAATCAAATAGCGATTTTAAATTGCAATTGGATACAAATTGGAATACTAAAATTGTAAAGTCAAATGAAGAATGGAAGAAAATTTTAACACCAGAACAGTTTTATATTACTCGTCAACAAGGAACAGAAAGACCATTTTCGAGTAAGTTGAATGATAACCATGAAATTGGTGTTTTTGTATGTGTTTGTTGCAATAATCCATTATTTAGCTCTTCAGCCAAATTCGATTCTGG
>Ga0116191_1001514_pt1 | contig 18744 bp, 11 predicted proteins | sample AD_UKC111_MetaG_FD_89897 | JGI IMG/M metagenome (GOLD analysis project Ga0116191, IMG submission 89897) | Active sludge microbial communities of municipal wastewater-treating anaerobic digesters from Hong Kong - AD_UKC111_MetaG | ecosystem: Engineered > Bioreactor > Anaerobic > Digestate... | reverse complement strand
GCACCACCTTCCCTGTCTCAGGGATGGTCAGTTTCAAGGTCAGGTCGTCTTCTACAAAAACTTCGGAATATTTGCCATTGGTTAATTTAGAAAACAAACGGCTTATCTCATCTTTTAACGGCTGGGCAAGTTTTGGGTAGCGGTCAGAAGATACCTGTTGTAGTAATGACATCGCAAATGAAACACTTTCCTGTTCCTCTCGCAGGATTTTCCATTTTGCCTCAAAACAGTTTTTCTCCTCCTCAATTTCATTCAAAGGTCTTGTTTTTCCTTTTAATTCTGCCAATTCGTTTTGCAGGGTCTGAATGAGTCGTGTATGTTGTTCTATCTCCCTTGTAGTTTGCCCTATCATTTCCTGAAGTGTATATTCATCTTCTGGAAGAAGGGTTGGAACAAAATCCTGGGTGCGTTGTTCTAACTCATCTAAAGTATCATCACCAAGAAACAATTGAAGTTGTGTTTCTGTTTGTTCGAGTTGGGAGAAGATTTTTTGTGCTTCTTCTGCACGGGCAGCCCTGGTCTTCCATTCTACCAGGTCATTGATGTGGGCTGAGGTTAATATCTCTTGAATTTGTTGTTTTGCCCCAGAAATTTCCTCATCCCATTTGTGAAGTTGCTGATTTAATTCTAATCGTTTTTTCCGCAGTTCAGAGACTTTTGTTTCAAGTTCGCGATATTGTGCTTCTGCCTGATAATATGCACGAAAAGTCTCCCGGGATAGAGGTTCTTCATGACGAAGCACACCTGTTTGAATAAGTTTTTCCCCTATCTTGTTCAATATTTTTTCTTGTATTTGAACCCGTATATTTCTTCCATACTCCTCTTTGCGGGATATATTTTCAGTCAATCGTTGTAATTGTTCTTTTAAGTCCCACAGTTTCCTGTGATACAGTTTAGATTTTTCCTGTAATTCAAGCACTTTTCGCCGATTTTTTCCCATCTGCTCTTCCGATTCTAATGGAACAGATGCTTCTTCAAAAAGATGTTGGAGTTCAAAGAAAAGATGTTGAGTTCGAGTTTGGTTGATTAGGAGAAGTTCCTGGGCACTTTTCTTTTGATTCCTCAAATCTTCCAGCACTCTGACCTGAACAGAATATTCATCATATAGTCCTTGCAACTCGCGTGGGTGTTCAAGTTGTGCCTTTTGGAGTAATATTGCTATGGGGTGTTTATCCACATATTCATAAGACACGATTTGTTGAATCTTTTCCTGTAGTTGCCTTTCAGAATTGGCTATCTCCTTCAAAAACTTCTTGCCTTTCCAATAGGAGTTCATGAAATACAAGAAAGCAAAAGAAACTACGACAGCAAATAATACCGACTCCATCTTTTGCGTCTTTATAAACAGATAAAAGAGTAGCAAATCAATGAAGAAACAAATAGCCCCTAAAACAATATCGGCAGGACGGCGTGATAGAATATGTTCTTGAAGGGCTTCTAACTCTAATATCTGCTTTTCCAATTCCTTTTGTTCTTCTTCGGGTCTATTTTTGTATCGCCAGTAATCTTCAATCAATTCTGGCATATTGGGCACATCTTTAAATAACTCTTCTAACGGTTTTAATTCCTCTTCAATAGCCTCCTGCTTTGCTTCAAGTTCGTTCAGGATTAATTCACTTTTCTGCGTTTCTTTTAAGGAGTTCTGGTATAAATTAATACATGAATCAAGTTCCTGAAAAAAATCATCTCTTTTCTGAATAGGTTCTGGAAGTTCGGAGATGATTTGTGTTACTCCTTGTATTTGTTTTTTTAGTTCTTCTTGCTGATTGTAAAGTTCATCTAATACACTACTATTGCTATCAAGATATTTCATAAATTGTTCGAATTGTTCTTGGTAATCCGCAATATAATCAATCTGTGCAAAGGTTTGATTATAAAGTTGCACTTCAAGAGCATCTTTTTCTTGTGTAATCTGTTCTATCTCATTTTGAATTTTTTGCTTCTGATATTCTCCATTGCGAACCGTCATCTCCAATTGAAGGACGCGCAAATTATATTCCACAGGGAAATCTCTGTAAGTAGAATAGGAAAAGGAGCGAGAGGTAAGTTCATCTAATTTTTCTTGAAGGGCTTTGGCGTCGTTCTTTCTTCTCCACATTGCATATTGTCGGGCATATTGCAATTTTTCCTGAAGTTGACGACACTCCATTTGTAAAAGATGCAGTCGTTTACAATTCTCCTTTAGTTGTAGTTTTTTCTCTATGATATTTGCGGCGATAATCTTTGCCTGCTCATATTCCTTCTCTAATGTTTCTAACCGTTCACGAATAATGTTTTTGGGGCGATTATAGGTCTGTTCTGTTCCTATAGATTTCTGGTATCTTTCAAAACTGTCCAGAATATTTTGTATTGACTGTCCTGGTGTTCCTATATCTACTATACGGAATAGATGTTCTCTAATTTTCTCCGCATCTGTGGGTGAACCCAAACTCTCCAGAGTTTGGGTTGAGATAGTGGCTACCCCTGTAAAAATCTCTCGATTTACTCCTAAATGGTCTTGTATAAAGGCAACTTCCTGGTTGGGATATACTGAAAAAGAATCTGTAATCTCTCTGGGGTCTAATCCTTCGTATATCTTTATTGATGGCTTTTGCCCAAACACACGGTAAAGATGGATTACCTTTCCCTTATCTAAACGATAAGTTAAATTTCCCCGATAATCTTGCGTATTCCACGGAGTATATTTATAAAAATTCTCCGTAAAGGGTGCATTCTTTTTGCGAGAGGTATTCTGCCCAAACAGCATATCCAACAAGAAGTTGAATAGAGTAGTTTTCCCACTTTCATTTAGTCCAAAGACAATTTGAAACCCCCTGTGAAATTCAAGGGGAATATCTTGTAGCCTCCCGTAGCCATATATGTGTCCCTCTACAAATTCCATTGGAACGGGACCTCATTTGTTTCTATCGTAGGTATCATTAATTTTATTTCCAAAGCCAATTCCGCAGTAAGATGTCGAGCACGATTTATAATTTGATAAGTGTCATGATTCGGTGCATATTTAAGTTCTTCCTGGATTTGTTTGAAAAATTCCGACAAAACGGTAAACTGCTGTTCATCTTTAATATTCATATATTCTTCGATATCAGCCTCAATATTCCATGTAAACGATTCACATTCTTTTTCAATCTGTTCCGCAGCGGAAGGAATGCTTTTCAATACATTCGCAGACGCCGCTCCAACAAATTGGATATGCACTGTACGCGGCTTCTGTATTTTTCCTATTTCATTGAATAGCAATTGAGTAAGTTCGTCTCCATTTACAATAGAGGAAATATCAAGTTTTATATGGGAACAATAGGTCTTTTGGGTTGGGAGATGCTCAATTTGTGAGACTTCCCATCTATCTTCATGCGGTTGAAAATGGATACCCAGAACACCAAAAGGAGGTATATCCCTAAAAGAAATTGGTTCAGGAACTCCAGGATAACAGGCTGTATATTGCGGTGAACGATATATTTCCTTATACTCCTGCCCTTTCCCCAGAGCCACATACGAAACTACCGATTGAAGTCTGGAAAATTCCTTATCTTGTTTCTCCTCTTCTACAAAAGGAAGTTGGTAAGCCAACACAATATGATTTTTCCCATCACTTTTCTCGGGCAGGTCTGGAATAGATGCAATAGGACTATTCCCATTATTGCAAACAGCCGAAGCATAAACGACTAATGGAACCTCTGTAGATTCCCATTTCAACCAATGGGACTGGTTTGCTATAAAAACATTGTCAGGAAAATCTTCTAAGGAATAAGGAGAGTTAGCAGAAATGGGGTCAGCCGTACCCGGTGAAATGATAACAGGAACAGGCTCAATGGACTTAAATTCCTCATGCAATATATGTATGGTTTCCTCTGTGGCATGTTCCCCATCCAACAGATTACCGGCTATTAGTAGAGCATCTGCCTTATACTCTGAAACTTTATTGATAATATCGGACAGAACGGCTCGTTGCCTTTTCCGCCTCTCTCTTCCATAACTCGGATTAGAGAACGAAAAGAATGGCTTATCCAGATATAAATTTGCGGCATGTATAATGAACATGTTTACTCGACCTGATAACAGTTAATCATGAAGGTATTATATCAATTTGTGGTTCTCGCCTTGCCATAGCGTCTAAAAATCCGCGATATCGCCAATATCGGAACACACGCCGATATATTGTGAAAAATGTTTTCGAATCTTCTGGAAGTTTCAGACAAATCCGATGATAGTATGGAATTATAATCGAATTGAGCACTCGGCTGTAAACGGACAAATGCAGTTTATAATCTACAACCACCTGATAGTTATCCGGGAAAAGGCGTAGAAAACAACCCATAGAATAGCCACGGCGATAATGATACTTGCAAGCATCAATATAAGAAAAACCTTTCCAGAACCAACAAATGGCTTGTTCATCTACACAAAGCGGATACCCTGCATAGGATAATCTTTCCACTAACTCTACTTCGGCAAACTCAGGGAAGGGAAATGATTTGTTCAATCCACCTGTGCGAATTAGGGCTTCTCGGGGTATACTCATATTAGACAGAGAAAAATGGAAAGGAGTAATCTTATCTCTTTCTTTAACAGGTAGGAGCGTGTCTTCGGACAATAACCAGGGTGTAATGCTTTTTGCGGGAAGTCGTGGATGAGAACGCAGAACCCCACTAACGCAGGCACTACCCTCATAAGTCGTTTGTAATTGAACATGTCGTTGTATCCAATTGCTTACAGGTAACATATTGGGACTACTGCACAACACCCATTTCCCCCGCGCCTCATGAAAACCCAGATTCCAGGCATGGAGTAATGTGTTATTGGTGTCTTCAAAGTAACGAACATTAAGAGGGGAACCTTTTGCCAGAGAGGAAACCATGCTTTTAGCCTTCTCTGAAGGGGAGGCTTCAACAATAATCCATTCAAACTTAGACAGGGGATATTCTTGATGTTCTAAATGCAAAAACCATGGCGAGATACTTGCTGATAGATTTTCACCTGCTAAAATTACACTGATATGAATATCGCTGATAGACATTAAATATCGTATTTCCCTTCTTGTTTTTTCTACAATATTATCACGATAATATGATTAAAAGTGAAATCCTCTTTATTAAATACTAAAATATATTTATAATACAGAATTGACTTCTATGTCGAATACGATTCACAAAGTTTCAGAATTTCGTCGTTTCCCCTTTTGGGGAACTATGCTGGGGGGGTTATTTTTACTTCTGATAATACGGATTTATTGGGACCCTACACTTCTATCTAATGTAGTTCAAACCACGAAAAGTGAAACATGGGCACAACAACAATACACCGTTTGGGGTCCCATCTGGAAATATGGATTCAGACGAATAGAGAAGGGAGAAATACCTCATTGGAATCCATACCAACTTTGTGGACAACCTTATTTGACCGATATACGAACATCACTGTTTCAACCCCTACATCTTATATTCTGGCGGACAGACTTTGCATACGCTTATCAGTGGTATATTTTCCTTTGCCTCTCATTGATAGGAATCGGTTTTCTACTGTGGGGACGAATTTTAGAGATACCCTATCCTGCCTTACTTCCCGGACTGGTATCCCTTCTGTTTTCCGGTCCTGTGATATGTGTTCAAATGTCTCTACCCTATTTAAGTGGTTCTGTCTGGTTATTATTTCTATTAGGTGGTATTAGTTATTTTGTTGAAAACTATACCGTTCGAAGTTTCTTTGTCCTACTGTTTCTATGGACGGCTTTGGTCTTATCGGGGAGTATTGAATGTATCGTCACAGGCATTTTCGTATTGATTCTGTTCCCATTTTTTTTTCGGACTTTCCCAATGCTGACTATAGAGAGAAGTTCCTTATCCACGGTGTGGAAAGTTTCAGGCATTTTAATATTAGGCTTAATAATAAGTGCCTTTTCATGGTTTCCACTTATAATATGGTTTTTACAGGTAGGTGTTGACTACAAATTACTCCAAAGTTTTCCGCTGTCTGCCGTTTTCCCCGAAACATTCCTAAATTCATTATCTCAACTCATTCAACCCATAATGACTACAGAATCATCTCAACTCCCCATACTTTATCCTGGCTTAATAGGGCTTATTTTTATCCCACCTGCGTTCTTTGACCGAGAACTTCGCTCTGTGGTGTTCTTTCATAGTTTAATCTTACTCTCCTTTTTCCTGCTGTTCTTTGTTGACCTTAACCTGGCACATATTCTTCAACAAGGAATGCTCATCCTTTTTGCCATATCGTTTTCAACCCTATCCGGGATAGGTTTTTATCGTCTACTTCTGAAAGGTCGCGATTTGAGGTCTCCTTATGTATGGGTCTCTGGCTTCTTTGTATTTCTAATATCAATTGCCATAATTTTGGCAGGTAATCCATGGATAAAGGGAATATCTATTCTTCTTATAGTATTCTTAATCCCGGCAACAGTTATTCGAGTGCGAAAAATCAACGCTATTATTTGTATTGCTATATCACTTCTAAGTTTCATAGAACTGTATTACTTACTTCGACCCTACCTGCCGGATAGTTACATCTCCGCAATTGAAAAGTATGATGCGTATTCAGAACTCGTCAAACAACTTCGTTATCAAACCGGTGCAGGAAGAGGTTTAATATTTTCCAATTCCAATACTCTTCTCTGGTCAGAAAATATGGGCATGTATTACCACTGGCAATTAATCAATGGAGCAGAAATACTTAAAAACAAATCTTCCCAATCGTGGTTTCAATCTGCTTTAAACGGGGGAAAAGAAAAAACAGAACTACTGGCTAACCCCTTTGTCACTTTAAGTGGAGTCCAATGGGCATTTATCCCCACTACAATTGGAAGTGAAAGCATAAATAACGAAGCCTTAAAACATTGGCGAAAAATGGAACAAATTCCCTTCATGAATATTTTTGAAAACACCCAATCTATCCCAAGGTGTTTCTGGGTTCCAAAGTGTCGGGTTGCCGCTTCCGATGAAGAAGTCAAAAATATCCTTACTCAACCCGATTTCTCACCTCTTGCAGAGTGTATTTTGAAAACAGATTCAGCAACAACTTCATTAGAGGAAGGCTCTTTGCCCATAGAATCGTCAACCCCAGCAGAGCAGAAAGACAATCCCAATTCTCAGATAGTAACCAGTATTCAGGAGGAAACAGCCGAAAAGATAGCCATACTTGTAAAAGCACCACAAAAGGGATTCCTGGTGCTCCTAGACACCTTGACCGAAGGATGGAAAGCCACTGTTGACGGAGAGTCGGTAGAAATCTTTCAAACAAATGGCATATTCCGAAGCGTTTCCGTTCCTGATGGAAACCACCAGGTAGTATTCACCTATACCACGCCAGGATGGAATACGGGTAGGATAACAAGCCTTGTAGGTATTGTCCTGTGTTTTCTTGTCCTAATCATAGAAAGCCTCTACACTGCAAAAGATAAAACCTAAAAAGATGTTGCCAATCCAATGCAATGTTAGAATGTAATGTAATCTTTACCGACCCGGGAGCGACAGCAACAGATGCTTGTAATGGACTTGCACTGTTCAAGTCATATCTAACAATGTGGATATATCCATAACGAGGACTTATCAAATAATTTATAGATACACTGCAAGCAGAAAAGAAAATTTGAAATGTTTTGTTGCTTATCTGTGTAGTAGGCTCCTTTATGGTTTTGGAAAATGGGTAAGGATTTCTACCAGGGTATTTTCAAATTGTTCCTTGTCTTTCCATGTCAAAGCACAACGAACAGGTCGTCCTTTTTCGTCCGGGCAGGTTTTTCCCTCATTGTCTATAACTAAATTCACTGTCTTCATCTCTACGACATCTTCTGCCCAGGTGCAATAGGCAGCCAATGTATCAAACAGGATACTGCTTTCATGCTCCGAAAACTGTTTCCGATTTGTCCAGATATTATAATTCTCTATCACAACCTTTGCTAAAGGTGATTCAGATGTTTCTACCTTTTTATATCGTTCCCCTTTTAGGGCAATTGTTCCACAGGTATCCAGTGGTATCATAGTAATCTCCCAGGGTGCAGAGAAAACCTTGCGGGCACTTTCCACATCTTGAAATACATTGTATTCGCGGTCTTGACCCTGTTTCCCATTGTATCCGATATATACACTCCCCGCCATACACACAACTCTTGCTTTCTGTGCAATATCGGGTGCTATTTCCAGCGCTTTTGCAATGTTTGTCATAGGACCCAATATGCAAAGGGTCATTTTTTCTTTTGCATTTCGTAAAGTTTCTATCATCATCTCTACACCGTTCGGATATATTTTGCCTTTGTAATTATCTAATGAATAATTTTCAATCCATTGTGATTGGTTTATTTTTACATCGCTGGTTTTCGCGCCTATTCCAATAGGAATATCGGTTCTGCCCACTGTTTGTAGCATACGCGACACTAATTTTGCTTTTGCTTCCGTGTCGTCATAAGCAGTTACGATAAGTTTTAAGTCCACTTTACCGGAACCTATCATAAGCATAAGTGCCCAGGTATCGTCAATATCACCGCCAATATCCGTGTCGAGTATAACCTGTGGCAACGCAATTACATTGGAGCAGATGAGGAACGGGATTAAAATGAGCCAGTTATTCATATTTTTTATCTCCTTTTATAGGTTTAATAAATACATTGACCTGCCAATAATAATGCACCGACAAGGACAACTTGTTCGCCTAATTCGCATGCACCTATTTCGTAACAGTTGCGGAAAGGGGTAAAAACAAGCCTGTCCACATTTGTCCGAATACGGTTTAATAATGGTTCACCCATCAGAGACACGCCTCCACCTAACGCAATTCGTTCAGGATGAAACAAGGTAATCACATTGGCAATTGCCAGACCTATGGATTGGGAAATACGGTCTAACTCGGCACATGCAAACAGGTCACCTTTACTTGCACATTCACCTAACAAAATACAATTTAATTTTGACTTATCGCCATGAGCCATTTTCCAGAGTTCGCTTTCCTCAGGCACATAATTCTCTCTTCTCAATCGGCGTTCAATATTCCAGCCTGAACATATATTTTCAAGTTTATCGTAAGCACCTGTCTCCGCTCGTGTCCAATCCGGGATATAGGTATGTCCAATCTCGCCTGCACCTAAACCCTGTCCATCGTGTAACTTCCCATCTATCACAAGAGCACCACCAATCCCACTGCCAATGTTCATGTAGAAAAAATGTCGTGTGCCTCGTCCTTTTCCAAGAACATATTCTGCCCAGCCTGCGGAATTGGCATCATTGGCAAGTATCGTTGGCACAGAAAATTCATTTTCAAACCATTGCTTTAATGGAAAACCCTGCCAACCCCTGATTTGATGTGAAACCAATACTTTCCCCTCATTGCTATTAACAGGCCCACCAAAACCAATTCCAATGGCTTTCAATTTTTTACCTTCCTGCTCCTCTCTATGAACCAGCGTTCTTGTGGTTTCTGCTATCCAATGCAGAATTTCCTTCGATTGCCAATCGGACTGAACCCTTCCCCGTTCCAGGTGATAAATATTCCCTTGCGCATCGCCAACAGCCACTTGCAGTTTCGTTCCGCCAATTTCTATCCCTATTAACATTCCTTATCTTCCTTATTATTGAAATCTAACTATGTTTTTCATGTTGAAACTTACAATGAATCCTTTCGACAGGAGCATTCTGCTGTTTCATCTTTTTAGAGCAGAGAGCCCAGATAGATTGCTCTTTCTGTGGATTTTTCCCTCTCTTTTCAAAATATTCTTGTATAACCTTTTGTGAGAAACTGGGTTCATACTTTTTATACTGTTCAAACCGCTTCTGCACTTCGGGTGAGTTGAACTTCTCACAATATTTATTTTCCAAAATGTTCAACACAACCCGCTTCCGCATTGCCCAGAAATGACAATTATTGTAAGACTCATCAAAACCAGGTGTAATATATTTCCGCAAATCTACTGGACGCACTAATTGCCATTTCCCATCTATTCGTTTAATATAGGGTGAATTGCCGCCACAGAGGTCGCGGGCAAGGCAAAACCCCTGAAAATTTGCTTCAAGGTCGCCGTGAGAAAAAACACCACAAACTAATTTCCCCACCAGATTATTCTCATGCACAATGCCCCACATAACTATCTTTCGCATGGCTTCCTCATCAGAACACCCTTCGCTTATATGTCTACAATATCGCTGGTAATACCTTCTGCCATACCCAAAAAAGTGGCATATCTTATCCGTCCCGAAATACACATCACCCACGCGTAAAGTGCGTGCCATCGGCATAAAGAAATACGGAAAGGCAAAACCATAATGTACGCTTTCATGAAGGTATTTCTGTTTGCCAACACTTAAATCAGGATATTTTTGTATTTGCGGGTCATGACGGATATGAGTCCGAAAACGAGACCAACCCAGAAATTGAAAAAAATGGTAATAAACAGCCGCAGTTAATTCTTTAGGGTCTTCAATCGGCTTTGCACGATTATTCACTCGTTCAAGATAATTAGACAGGGTTTCATTAAAATAGCGATTAACCTCATCAGCGGAATCTTTTAATTCAACACCCCAGGTTAAATATTGGTCTGTTTCCGCACCCAAAGCCACCCTTGCACAACACAACACAACTAAAAAAACAACAAACAAAAAAACCTTCTTTTCCATAATATTATATTACCAAAAAAATGTAGATTATCATTTTATATTATAGATATTTTATCAAAAAGGACTAATGTTAACAATCCTTCTTATAAGCAAGAGGATTACAAACAAGAGAGACAAAATAGTATCCAGACAATTTGAATAGGAACACTTATATAAAATGTTCCTTGTGTATTGTTCACATACAGGTATTTGAATGGGGGATAGTGGCTGTGGTAAAATTCTTATGTGCATCAAAGACAGCCGGCGGTTCGAAGGAACCTTAATCATGCCAGCCGAGAGGCACGAAACACATTAGTATTGTTTTTTATTTACGAATAATACAGTGTCCGTGTTGCCTTGAGGCGGCGCGGGCACTTTGTTTTTTAACAGTATAAATAATAAATATCACGAGAGGAGGTGAATACCTTGCCAACAGCAGAAAAGATTAAATCCGTAAATGAGATTAAAGAAAATTTACAATCATATCCGATTGCAATTATGACGCAGTATGTAGGTATCAATGTGGCTCGGGTTACTGAATTGCGAAGGAAACTCCGTGAGGCAGATATTCGATATAAGGTTTATAAGAATAATTTAGCCCGTATTGCTCTGCGGGAAATTGACGCTGAGCCTGCGGCTAATTTTATGAACGGACCTACAGCGTGGGCTTTCGGCAAAGACCCAGTAGCAACGGCGAGGATTCTGAAAGACTTTTCCAGAGAAGTTCAGTTTATCCAGATTGCTGGTGGTGTAATGGAAGGGAAAGTGCTTACAAAGGAGCAGGTGCTTAACCTTGCCAATCTGCCTCCCAAAGAGGTGCTACAAGCTCAGGTCATCGGGACTATCGTGGCTCCGTTGCGAAATCTGGTTACGGTTCTTAATGCAATACCTACAAATCTGGTCAATGTGCTCGACCAAATTAAGAAAAAGAAGGAAGAAGCACAACCTGCCGCTTAGAATTTACAATTAAACAATAAACAAAAAATTATTCATATAAAATAACCAATTAAAAGGAGATAATTCCATGTCAGACAAGTTACAACCTATTATTGACGCTATCGCAGAATTGAATGTTCTCGAACTTAGCGAACTGGTAAAAGCACTTGAAGAGAAATTCGGCGTAACAGCAGCGGCTCCTATGGCAATGGCTATGCCTATGATGATGCAGGGAGCAGGTGCAGGTGCTGCCGAAGCCAAAGATGAGGGTCCTTCCGCTTATAATGTTATCCTTAAAGAGCAGGGTTCCCAAAAAATCAACCTGATTAAGAAAGTAAAAGACTTATTAGGGCTTGGCTTGAAAGAAGCCAAAGATTTAGTAGACTCCGTTCCAAAGGCAATCAAAGAAAATGTAAGCGAAGAAGAAGCCAAGAAATTGAAGGAAGAATTGGAAAGTGTCGGTGCTGTTGTTGAAATCGTTGGCGTGTAATTTTGTATAAATTTACGCTTGAACTTTTTTAGAACTTTAATAGCACTTGATTTTTCAATCAAGTGCTATTTTTTTATGCAATAAGAAGGAAATGCTAATTGATACTATAATAAAGTTTTGATTCGCATATTGCGGAATTCAACTTGTGAACCGTGTCCCAATAAACCGATGTGACCTGATTCATTAAGCAAACCTGGATGTTCTTTTCCGTCAGGTGTAGGTTTACTTGCCAATTCTTTCAGGTATGCTGTCAAAATCTCAACACCATTCACACGGACAGAAATATTGCTTCCTTGCAGAATAATCTCTTCTTGATTCCATTCGCCACATTTTTTCAAGGGTGCGGGAATTGCAGGTGCTAAAACACCATAGATAGCGCCGTGATGTTGGTATGGCTTCATTCCAAGATTTTCAGGTGCATTGTCATCAAGGATTTGTATCTCCATTCCGTGATAGGCTGCATCTTTCATAGTTGGAGTGCGAAGTCCAATCCCGTTATTGGCACCGGGGGATAATTTGAAATCAAACCGCAAGATGAAGTCTTTATATTGTTTTTCTGTATAAAGATTTAAATGGCATATAGGCAGACAGACCAATTTACCAAATCTTGCGACAAAGCCGCGTGTATATCCTGTCCAGCCTGTCAGGTCTTTACCATTGAATAATGGAACAAATTGAATATCGTCCTCGTAGGCAATGGGTAAAATTTTTGGAGACTTTCGACACTTCTCAATATGCTTTTGTATACTTTCTTTCTGTGTATTATCCTCAATTACTTTCAAAGCATTTTCCAAATAGGGAATAATATCTTCGCCTAAAAGTCCCGTATCATTATTTTTCCCCGGCAGTGCAATTCTCACTAATGTTTTGTTTGCAAGTTCAGAAAATTGTGGATTATTGGAATATTTCGCCACAGCGACAAAGGATTCTATTGTCTGAATTCCTCCAAGTATGTTGAACATATCGCCAGCGTTTTCTGGCATAAGTTGAATACACTGCTGGCAGATAAATACCTTCTCATAGCTGGCTAAACCAGGCAAGGACAGAAAGCGGACGAGTGCTTTCCATATATCATTCCGATAAGGGTGCTCGGGATGTGAACTTAAAAATTCAACAAGATTTTCTGATAGTTCTGGATTTTCCCAGATAGTAAGAGCAGATACGGCACTCTCTATCTTTGGCTTGTTCTGTTCTACCTCAGCGGGTAGATTTAGCCACGACAGGATAAAGGCACGGGCTTCATCATCACCTACCTTTGCAAGTATAGGCATTAGTAAGGGGTATTGTTCTGGTTTCGCTTTCTCAATTGCGGAGATGATGGGTTTGCAACGGTCTTCTCCCTCTTCTCGTTTTAATATCTGACTTATTATTTCACTAAAATCGTTCTGATTGTTGGCTTTTGGTTTTAACATTTGTTTCATTAGCAACGGCACATCATTTTTTGTGCCCAGCATACCCAAAACACTCAACGCCATATTCTCAACCTTTGGGTCTTTGTTTTTCGTTTGTTTATATGCATACGAAAAATATTGTGTTGCCTGTCTTTGACCAAAAATATCCAGTGCAATTACAAGTTTATCTCCTTCTAACTTTTTCAAATTTTTCCCTAACTCTGATACAGTCTCGTCAGGAGGGGTCTGAAGAAGTGCATGTTTGATTGCATTGCAATCCGAAATTTCCTGAGCCTCAATCAATCGTTTTACTAATATCGGAACGGCTTTCTGGGCATTTACCTTAACCAATGTTTGAATGGCTTTTATTCGTGTCTTTTCATCTGGATTATTCAATATAGGGACAATAGCAGGGATAAAAGAATCGTTAGGTATCCTGGCTATAGCGTCTAAAACCTGGTATAGATTTTCCGGAGAACTTTTGACCAGAGCCTCTTTCAGCAGATTTTTGCTTTCTGCTGAATTTACCTTTACCAGATAACCCAGAGCAACGGCACATACATCGGCAGCGGGATTATACATTTCACGAGCAAACAGGTCTAAAACTTCACTGGGAGGAAGGTAAGTAAATAGATGAAGAACCGAACACATTGCCCATGTATTGTTTTCTTTGGTCGTCTTTTGAAATAGATTATCAAGGATAGCCTTTTGCTGCGGATTTACGCCATTTTGTTTTATGCTCCTCTCCAATTGTGTAAAGAGTAGAGAATAGCCCTGATAACGCAATTGGGGATTATCTGAACTTAGTTCGGGTTGGAGAAGCGAGAAGAACTTGTCGCTATCTGTTTCTAATTGTGATAGTGCAATTAAAATAATATTTCGCAATTCTGGTGTTGACGAATTTAGCAAACCTTCCAAGGGTGCAATTGCTTCTGCCCGTCCCATACCCGCTAAAGCGAGAATTAATCCTTGCTGACACCTACCTTCGGAACGAGCAAGTTGCTCAGTAAGTTTTTGGAAACTTAAATCACTGTTGATAGTTTGTAAGGCACGAATTGCATAGTCGCATAAATCCTTATCGCCAAGATATTCTGCTATTGCCTCTACAGACCCGGGATTGCCAAGCATTTGAAGTTCGCTTATCAAAAACGCTTTGATTTGCTTATCCTGTGCGGATTTCAATGCTTTACTCAGAGCAGTTGAAGTCATATCTTGCACTTCAATAGGCTGAGTAGAAGCATAATTAACAAGTCCTCGAACCAATAGTCGGACATTGCTATCATCTCCCGAAGGTTTTATATGCTTGCACAGTTCGATAATGGTTGCCTCGCCTTGCTTACAAATTCCATCACATATATTATTAATATCCGCAACAGAAACGGAGCCTGCCTGTTCTATCCATTGTTCAAGTTCTGTCCCTGCAAAAGTCGAGATGGAACATAATAACGCAAAAATTGTTATAAGTAATGTCACTCTGTATTTCATTGTTCTTCCTCCTTATACCTGTAAAGTCCATGGTGCACGCATGGGTTGGTCAATCAATCGGTTGGCTTCATCGTCATTGATAAACATTTGTTTCACGGGGTCATAGCGTAAACTTCTGCCTAATTGCATAGCAGTTTTTGCCAAATTTACAAGGGTACAGGAACGATGTCCATTGCTCTCATTTAACGGGAATTTCTCTCGTGTTCGGACAGAGTGAGAAAAATCGCAGGGAAGATATTCTGAGTCTGGGAATGAGGCTAATTTCTTTTCAAAATTCGGAATATCTGACTTTAATCCCGGATATAGTTTCCCTTTCGGACCTTCAAGATATGGTAGTCCCGGTTTGCCTTCACCGTCTAAAATAATCTCACAGCCATCTTCATAGCGTAGCCTTATCCAGCGGAAGGAACTTACGGCGTCAGGATGTTGGGGTGGTGCTGATATCTCCACTTCCACAGGACTGGTGTCATCTTTGCCCAACAAGTATTGAATCGGGTCTAAATAATGCTGTCCCATATCGCCCAAGCCACCGCCATCATAATCCCAATAGCCACGGAAAGTTTGATGAACCCTATGCGGATGGTATGGCTTATAAGGAGCGGGACCCAGCCAGAAATCATAATCTAATTCAGGAGGAACAGGTTGAGGCTCAATATTGGTTAGCCCTGACCAGAAAAACTTCCATGTGAATCCTGTGGATTCCCCTACATTTACCTTCAATGGCCAACCTAACATTCCGCTATCTACAACCTTCTTTATTTCATGAACCGTAGTGCCAAAATTATAGAAAGTATCCTTCATGCGAAACCAGGTGTTTAGACGAAACATACGTCCATAACGCTGAACTGCCTCTACTACCTTTTTACCTTCTCCAATAGTGCGAGTCATGGGTTTCTCACACCAGACATCTTTCCCTGCCCGTGCTGCGTCTATGGAAATAATTGCGTGCCAATGAGGAGGCGTAGCAATATGTATAATGTCTATATCCTCACGAGCAAGCACTTCGCGATAGTCTTTATATCCCTTTACATCAGGACCTGCTTTCTCTAAGGCTTTCTTCAAATGATTTTCATCTACATCGCAGACCGCCAGTAAGCGTGCACCGGGATAATCAATATGTCCCATGCCCATTCCTCCCACACCAACAATGGCACGGGTCAATTCTTCATTGGGCGAGGCGTATGCTTTACCCCCTAAAATTCGACGGGGCAAAACCATAAAACTTAAACCCACTGCACCAGTTGCTTTCAAGAAATTACGCCGATTTATCTTCTTTTGAGACATAAAATATTCCTCCAATAAAAAGGTATTCCTATTTCATTTCCAAAACAGTGTATTTATAGTGTATTTATTATGTATAAATTACAATATTTAATACAAAAAAGTAATAAAAAAATACCCCCTCATATCTCGTATTGTATCCCGTCCTTTATCATAGAAAATAATAGAAAATTATTTCAGCCCCTTTGCATTGAAAAATGCCGAATATTGTTTGTCTACACTTTGAATATGATTTTTCAACCATTGCATAAGGAAATTCATTACTTCAATGGTCAGCGTAATTTTCCCTTTTTCAAAATCATTCTTAAAGCCCTGAACCTTGTCTACAAACTCCTTATGCAATTTTATATGTTTTTCTGCATCAGGATAGCCAAATTGTTTGAAGTATTTCTCCTCTGTGCCAAAATGAAACTGCGTGTAGGCTATGAGTTCTTTTATTATCTTACCTACTGCTTCTCCTCCTTTTCCCCCTTTCATTGCTTCGTGCAGGTCATTTATTAAACCTATCCATTTTTGATGTTGCCTATCAATTTCAGCAACACTCACACTCAAACTATTATCCCAGTTCATAAAAGCCATTTCTTTATCTCCTATTTCTTGTGTTTTTTTAATACTTATTAAGTAATATTTATATGAATATATTATTAATCTATCTGTGAAAAAAATTCAAATTTTTATATTAATACCTTTTGATTCAGGTTAAAAAAGATTTTTTAAAAGTAAAAATCACATACTTTTCCACAAACTGTAAAGCGATTTCTATTTATAAAAAGGTTTTTTTTTACTCAAAAATATTTAAACTGCTTTTCCTCCTTATTTTACTACTTTTTTAGCAAAATATAATAGTTTTTCCACAACTTTTCCACAGGCTTTCTACAGTCTTTTAGACCATTTTATACCAAAAGTTGAACTATTTTTCCACAGTTTATACACAAAGCATTACTATATGTAGTATATTGGGAATAAAATACCACTTGACATTGTGTAATTTTTGGTATAAAATAAAACTTATATCTTTTCGTTATTTAAAAATTTAATTTTTCAATTATTTATCCCGCTGCAATTAGAAGACAAAATTACAAACGGACAAAACTTCATTTGCCCTCTTCTGTGAGCGGGGTGTAATTGTTTTGTATTCGAAATTTTAATTAAATATAAAGTTTTAATATAGGGAGTGTAGGCAATGCAGAATTGGGAAATGAGTTCAGCAGAAGTTTTTACAGAGTTGGCTCCTTTTACTCATGTATTGAAAAGGGATGGGCGTAAAGTTTCCTTTTCAGCAGGCAAAATAACCCAGGCGATATTGAAAGCAGGTAAGGCAACAGGCGAGTTTGGAATTGAGATTGCTCGACGGTTGACATTACGCGTGTTGTCTCTATTGCAAACCATGTCCTTAGAAGGTCCTCCTTCTGTGGAAGAGATTCAAGACGCTGTGGAAGAAATCTTGTTGATGTCACCGTTCAAGAAAACGGCAAAAGCGTATATCCTTTACCGTGACCAGCACGCACGCATTCGCGAGATGGTGAACAAGGCAGATGTAGACCTTATTGACCATTATCTGGAAAAGATGGACTGGAAAGTTCAAGAAAATAGTAACATGGCGTATTCTTTGCAGGGGTTGAATAATTACATTTCCAGCGAAATTAGTAAGGTTTACTGGTTGAATAAAATTTATACACCTGAGGTGCGAGAGGCACATCGTTCAGGTGATTTACATTTACACGACCTGGGTCTGCTCTCGGTTTACTGCGTTGGATGGGATTTGCAGGATTTGCTGCTGAGCGGTTTCCAGGGTGCACCGGGCAAAGCAGAAAGCAAGCCTGCAAAACATTTCCACACAGCATTGGGACAGGTGGTTAATTTCTTTTATACCTTACAGGGTGAAGCCGCAGGTGCTCAGGCGTTCAGCAACTTCGATACTCTATTGGCTCCGTTCATTCGCTATGACAAATTGGATTACAAAGAAGTCAAACAGGCTTTGCAGGAATTTATATTTAACTTAAATGTGGCGACTCGGGTTGGTTTTCAGACACCATTTACAAATGTTACTCTGGATTTGCTACCTCCCAGTAATTTAGCCAATCAACCTGTGATTATCGGTGGTGAATATCAAAACGCTACTTATGGCGAATTTGCAGAGGAAATGAAGATATTCAACGAAGCCTTCCTCGAGGTTCTGTCTGAAGGCGATGCAAAAGGTCGTGTGTTTAGTTTTCCCATTCCTACCTATAATATCACCAGTGATTTTAATTGGGACGACCCGGGACTGGACCGTCTCTGGGAAGTAACGGCGAAATATGGTATCCCTTATTTTGCTAACTTTATTCATTCCGATATGTCGCCTTCCGATGCCCGTTCCATGTGTTGTCGTTTGCGATTAGACTTGCGTACATTAGAACGGAGAGGGGGTGGCTTGTTCGGTGCAAACCCGTTAACAGGCTCAATCGGTGTTGTTACAATTAATATGCCACGCATTGGCTATCTCTCCGCCGATGAAGATGAGTTTTTCGATAGGCTGGATAATTTGATGAGTATTGCCCGAACCAGTCTTGAAACGAAACGGAAG
>Ga0116191_1001513_pt1 | contig 18748 bp, 10 predicted proteins | sample AD_UKC111_MetaG_FD_89897 | JGI IMG/M metagenome (GOLD analysis project Ga0116191, IMG submission 89897) | Active sludge microbial communities of municipal wastewater-treating anaerobic digesters from Hong Kong - AD_UKC111_MetaG | ecosystem: Engineered > Bioreactor > Anaerobic > Digestate... | reverse complement strand
GAAATAGTTATAGTTTTACTGACACTTTATATGGAGATTATTATGTCATCAAAACAGATAGTTTGGGAGAAATAAAGTGGCAACGATCGTTTGGCAATAAAACACAAATTAACATATTAGATAATGTTATCACTATGGATGATGGAAGCTATGTTGTGTCTGGTGCAGAGAGTGCAGGACCTGATATTTATATCATGCATGCTATCGGATTAGATACTCTCGGAAAAGTAAAATGGGATAGAATTTTGGGAGGGACAAAATTCTATAATGCTGCTTTTATAAGATTAAGCAAAGCGAATGATGGGAATATCATCTTTAGTTCTGGAATTGCAAGAGGAGACAACAAAATTTGGGATGGTGAAATTTTTGATGCTTTTATCGCAAAAATTAGTAAAACCGGAAACATAATTTGGGAAAAGAAAGAGGTATCTCAAAAATATACTTCAGATGCTTATCTCACTACATTGGAACAAAATGATGGTACAATTTTAGTATTAGGACATTCTCAAAGTCACGATTCTGTAGATTATCATTGGTATCCGGGGCATCCATTTATATCAAAACTGGATAACAAAGGGAATGTAATATGGAGACAAGACCATGTATATGATTCAATATCAGGCGGTTATTGGGGCAATATGATTCAAACCTCTGATGGGGGAATTTTGGCATACGGTTATACCTTAGGAAAAGGATGGATTAGAAAAATGGATAGTTTAGCAAGATTTGATATTGGTACTTTTATTGATTATTTTTCTGAAGAAAAATCATCAACACACATCAAACTCTTCCCCAACCCATCATCAACTATAATCAAAATAGATATTACCATCCCTCAATACGATCCTTCGATAAAAACGGAAGTGGTTGTAGTAGATGTCAGTGGGGCAATAGTGATGCGGTATATGATGCCAGAATTTGCTTATATCGCTGAGCTAGATATATCCAAACTGCCAAGTGGTGTTTATGGGGTGCAACTCAGGCAACCACAAAAGTCTGGAACTAGAGTGTTGGCGACAGAGAAGTTGGTGGTGGTGGAATAACCAAGAGCTATACAAAACTTTTTTGCAGTATATTTCAAAATAATTCCTTTTATTAAAAACAAATATCATTTAATATTGCTATACATTTACATAAATAAAATAGTATTGAATACCAAAAAGTATTATTTGTTATCTTTGTAAAAATAGCATCTTCAAATGAAATTTTCTCATCTCCATTGTCATACCCAATATTCATTGTTGGATGGGGCAGCAAGTATCAGTGCTTTATTCAACAAAGCTGAGGCTGATAATATGCCTGCTATTGCAATAACGGATCATGGCAATATGTTTGGCGTTTTCAATTTTGTGGCAGAAGCTGCCAAACACAAAGGCGTGAAACCCATCGTTGGATGTGAGTTCTATTTGGTTGAAGATCGTTTTCAAAAAACATTTACGAAAGAGAAAAAAGATAAAAGATACCATCAGCTTTTTCTAGCAAAAGATGAGGTAGGCTACCAAAACCTTACAAAATTATGTTCACTGGGCTTTATCGATGGATTATACTCCAAATATCCTCGAATTGACAAAGAATTGGTTCTGAAATATCATGAAGGGCTCATCGCAACTACCTGTTGCTTAGGAGCTTCCATTCCTCAAGCTATATTAACCAAAGGGGAGGAAGCAGCTAGAAAAGAGTTTGAATGGTGGCTCAATATTTTTGGCGATGATTATTATATCGAACTCCAACGACATTATCTGAAAGATCAAATCACAGTAAATAATGTATTATTGCAGTTTGCAAAAGACTATAACGTAAAGATAATTGCTTCCAACGATAGTCATTATGTGGACAAAGAAGATAGCAATGCTCATGATATTTTATTGTGTATCAATACTGGCGAAAAGCAATCCACCCCAAAATGGGATGACTATACGGATGAAGATTCATTCAAAAAAAATGCAAGATTTGCATTTCCAAATAATGAATTTTATTTTAAAAAAACTGCTGAAATGGCAGAGCTATTTCATGATTTGCCCGAGGCAATTGACAATACTAATGAAATAGTAGATAAAATAAAACCCTTACAACTCAAAAAAGATATTCTACTCCCCCATTTTCAAGTTCCAATCGAATTTGGAAATGATCAAGACGAATACCTCAAACACTTAACTTATCTCGGGGCAAAGGAACGATATAAAGAAATCACTCCAGAAATAGAAGATAGGTTAAATTTCGAGTTATATACCGTGAAAACAATGGGTTTCGCAGGTTACTTTCTCATCGTTTCAGATTTTATAAAAGCTGGCAGGGAGCTAGGGGTGTTCATTGGTCCTGGTAGAGGTTCTGCAGCTGGATCTGCAGTCGCCTATTGTATTGGAATCACCAACATTGATCCAATAAAATACAACTTACTTTTTGAGCGGTTCTTGAATCCCGATCGAAAAAGTATGCCCGATATTGATACTGACTTTGATGATGAAGGTCGGCAAAAAGTGATTGACTATGTGGTTCAGAAATATGGCAAAAATCAAGTAGCACATATTGTCACTTATGGCACTATGGCTTCCAAAATGTCCATAAAAGATGTTGCCAGAGTGTTGGATTTACCGCTGGATCGATCCAATGCATTAGCCAAACTCGTACCAGACAAACCTGGTATTACTTTGGATAGAGTGATGAATGCACCGCTCAAAGGCTCGGGTAGCCTTGAAGAAAAAGAAGCATTGAATATTGAAGATATTGAAAACTGTAAAAAACTACGATCCTTACTTGAGGATGAAACCCAAGAGGAATCTCGTGTATTAAAAGAAGCATTAGTGCTTGAAGGATCAGTGAGAGGAACAGGTATTCATGCAGCAGGTATAATTATCGCTCCCAAAGATTTATCAGAAATCATACCGGTCTGCACTGCAAAAGATGTCGATTTGCTCGTTACCCAATATGAAGGAAGCATCATCGAAGATGCTGGAGTGATAAAAATGGACTTTTTGGGCTTGAAAAACCTAACCATTATTCGAGATGCTTTAAAATTAATCAAACTCCATAAAAATATTGATATTGATATTGATAATATTCCATTAGATGACGCTTTGACTTTTCAGTTGTTCCAAAAAGGAGAAACTAATGGTATTTTCCAGTTCGAATCCGATGGCATGAAAAAGCACTTAAAGGATCTCCGACCTGATAGGTTGGATGATCTAATAGCCATGAATGCACTATACAGACCAGGACCAATACAATATATCCCTAATTTCATCAATAGAAAATTGGGCAAAGAAAATATTGCATACGATTTGCCAGAAATGGAAGAACACCTCAAAGAAACATACGGTATTACTGTATATCAAGAGCAAGTAATGCTTTTATCGCAAAAACTAGCTGGATTTTCGAAGGGTGATGCCGATGTGCTAAGAAAAGCAATGGGTAAGAAACAAAAGAATGTTCTAGACAAAATGAAAAGTCAGTTTGTGGAGGGAGCAGTTGCAAAAGGTCATCCAGCAAATGTATTAGAAAAAATATGGGCAGATTGGGAGGCTTTTGCAAGTTATGCTTTCAATAAGTCGCATTCAACCTGTTATTCTTTTGTGGCATATCAGACTGCTTATCTAAAAGCAAATTTTCCTGCCGAATACATGGCAGCTGTGCTATCCAACAACCAAAACAATATTGATAAAATTACATTTTTCATGGAAGAATGTAAGCGAATGGGATTGAAAGTGAAAGGTCCAGATATTAATGAAAGTGAAGTACAATTCACTGTGAATAGTCAAGGTGAAATTCGCTTTGCATTGTCGGCAATCAAAGGTGTCGGTGAGGCTGCTGTTGAATCAATAATATTGGAAAGAAAGAATAAAGGTCAATTTCTTACTTATCTTGATTTTATCAGAAGATCAAATCTTAGAACGGTGAATAAAAAAGTACTTGAAAGCCTATGTAATGCTGGTTCGTTCGATTGCTTTCCTGAGCTTCATAGAAAACAATATTTTACCCCAGTAGAAAAATACGATTCATTCATTGAGTTGAGCCTGAAATATGGCAACAATTATCAATCACAAAAACAATCAACTGCCATTTCGCTATTTGGTGATTTTGAAGATACCATTTCAATTCCCGAACCTACAGCTACTAATACAGAGAAATGGAGTCTTATTGAAATGCTAACCAAGGAAAAAGAAGTTGTTGGCATTTTTATTAGCGGACATCCATTGGATGATTACAGAAATGAAATCAATAATTTTGCCAGTTGCTCATTAAAAAATCTAGATCGCTTCAAAAATTTAAAAATAAAACTAGCGGTCTTTGTATCTTCAGTAGATCATAGAATCTCCAAGAAAGGGACTGGTTGGGGAAAATTCACCTTACAGGATTTTGAAGGTGAAATCGAATTGAGCTTATTTGGCGAAGATTATATGAAATATAAACACTTAATGGAGCCAGGAATGTCCTTATATGTTGTAGGCAATTATCAACAAAGCAAATGGAAAGAATCTAAAGAATTCGAACTTCAAATTTTAGAAGTTCGCCAATTGGCTAGTATATTGGAAGACCTTACCGATACAATTTCATTACAAGTGCCATTGAATATCATTGATGAATCTTTCATCTTGAAATTAGAAAAAATAATAAAAACGAATAAAGGCAAACAACCTTTAAAATTAAATGTTCATTCAAATGAAATCCAAAATTCCCTTCAGTTTGTATCCAAAAATTACAAAGTGAAAGTATCAAATGAATTAATGGATGAACTAAAAATGATAGGCTTAGATTGTAAATTGAATTAGAGGTATGAAAAAAAATTTAGTCATAGCTACATCAAATTTTTTTTTTAATGAAGGTTTAATTTTTAATTTAGAAAAAAATAGAACATCAAACTTGCATATAACTTCATTTCATGATAGCAATGATATAATTGAGCAAATTATTGGGTTGAAATTAGATTTGTTCATTCTCGATATTATGATGGATGAAATTAGCAACTATAAAATTCTTGAATTTTTAAAAAAAAGAAATATTGATTTTAAAATACTAGTACTTGCCCCCAACAATCCTATTATAATAAGAAAAATATTGGAATTTAAGGTCGATGGAATACTATTATATGAATCTAATTCAATAAAATTAATCGAATCAATTGATTGTATTTTTTCCAATAAAAAATATTTTGACCCCAAAATTGAAATGAATGGAATTGGTAGTTCTGCCGCAAAAAAAATTGCAACTAACTCGTACTTTAAGAATTTTGAAGAACAATTTTTGAAGAAAAATGAAATCACAAATCGAGAACTTGAAGTATTAAAATTATTGGCAAATGCACATTCAAACCTTGAAATCGGTAAAATATTGTTCATTAGCGAACAGACAGTAACAGTGCATCGAAAGAGTTTGATGCGAAAGCTTTGTGTGAATAATATTGCAGCTTTGATGAAAATTGCTTATGAAAATAATTTAATTTAAATGAACATTTTTACTCATTTTACTTTTAATTTATAGATAAAAGATATATTTTTATAAAAAAGTAAATAGGTTATGAAAGAGGAAGAAAAAATTTTTACCCAACATGCAGAACATGTTGAATGGAGATCCAAATTGAAATTTTACAATGACGAAATTTCAATATTAAGACATCGATTAGATGAAATAGTATCAAAAAATACTGGAGATGATGCTTTGAAACAAGTTGAACACTTTGAAAATCAATTAATTATTCAAAAAAACAATATTGACGAACTCAATCATCTAATAAATGTTGATGAAGATTCATTAAATCATGAAGTCCTTAAAAATCCTGTAGCAGTGGATCATAGAAAAGTACATTACCATGCTGAGGAAAAGGATGCAATTGAATCTTTTGAAAAGAATTTCAATGAGCTTAGAACAGAATTTAAGCTTTTTGCAATGAAATATATGTAATAAAAAAGAGGCTGAATGTTCAGAACATTCAGCCTCTTTTTTAGATCGGAACCATCACTGGCATGATTAACATTAAGAGGTTCTCTTCAGATGGAAAATCGGATGGAATGATTAATCCAGCCTTATTTGGCTTCGACATTTCTAATACAATATCTTCACTATCAATAATTCCCAACATTTCTGAAAGATATTTTGCATTAAAAGCGATTGTTATCGGCTCCCCAATATAAGTGCAAGATATCTGCTCTGCTGCTTCATTTGAAAAATCAATATCTTGAGCAGAAATTGTTAGCGATTCAGGAGTAATATTCAGTACAATTTGATTCGATGTTTTATTAGCATAAATATATATCCGTTTCACCGAATTCAAAAAGTCTGTTCTGTTTACAGTCATTTTCAATGGATTATCAATTGGAATCACCACGTTATAATCGGGATATTTTCCTTCAACTAACCTACAGGTAAGTTGTACATTATCAAATGAAAAGATGGCATTTACATCATTGAATGAAATATTAACAGCAGATGCAGTCGGCAATATATTTTTCAATAAATTAAGTGCCTTTTTGGGTAAAATAAAATTGGTATCCAATTCGCTTTTTACATCATTGAAGCTGTATTTCACTAATTTATGTGCATCAGTAGCAACAAAAGTCAATGAATCAGAGCTAATCTTTGTGAACACTCCACACATATTTGGGCGAAGCTCATCATTACTGGTAGCAAAAAGGGTGTTAGATATTGCTTTTACCAAATGAGAAGAGGGTAATGAAATCACATCCACTTCATCAGGAGGAAGTAATTTTGGAAAATCATGACTATTTTCTCCTGCCAATCGATATTTTCCATAACTAGATGTAATTTCCACACTCATCACTTCCGTATCAATATTGAAAAAAATGGGTTGAGCAGGAAGCCCTTTCAAAGTTTCCAACAATATTTTTGCTGGTATTGCTACTGATCCGCTTTCTTCCATCATCACCGTCAACACCGATGTAATAGAAGTGTTGGTATCGGTTGCAGTTATTTGAAGTTGATTATCATTTAATATAAATAAAAAATCTTCTAATATTGGTATTACTGGATTAGAACTAATCACTCCTCCAACAATCTGAAGTTGTTTCAATAAATCATTAGAAGCTACACTAAATTTCATAATAAGTCGTTTTAAAAATTGCGTTTTATAGAGAAAACATGCAAAGATAAAAAGTAAAAATAATTCTATCTATAAAAACCATTATTTTATCGAATAAATAGAAACCAATGTTGTTATTATTTAGTTAAAGTGTTGATTAAACAATTTTTCCCAATTACATTTGTGTATAATAGAAAGATATGAATTCTAGAACAAAAAAAATATTATATTATATGTCGAGAGGAATATTGATTATTATAGCTGTTGGATTGAGTGCATGGTTTTTAAATTCTTCGTTCAGAACAGCAAGCTCTGAAAACGAAAAAGAAACTATTTTAATTCAAACCATTGCTTCTGGGCTTAACGAATTGCATTATCGACCAGTAAAGATAGATGACGATTTTTCAAAGAAATTATATAAAACCTATCTTGAAAGGTTGGATAGTCGGAAAATATTTTTTAATAAAAAAGATATGGACCAACTTAAGCCTTTTGAATTTCAATTAGATGACGAAGCAAAAAGTGGAACATTTGAAATGTTCAACAAATCCATGGAATTGTGGGATGCTGCATACAAGAAAACACAATCTTATTATAAAGAATTTTTAGCTCAACCATTCGATTACAATAAGAAAGAAACCATTGAAACTGATGGTGACAAATTAGATTTTGCAAAGAATGATACTGAATTAAAAGAATACTGGCGAAAACTTATCAAATTTGAAACCTTGGATCGATTGGCTGACAAGTTAGAAAAACAAGAAAAGAAAGATTCAGCATTCATAGGAAAGACATACGCACAACTTGATAGTGCATCTAGAGCAGAAACACTAAAAGCTTATGAAGATTGGTATAAAAGAATGGGTAAATTAAAACGATTCGATCGCCTAAGCGATTATTTGAATTGTTACACTGGTATTTTTGACCCTCACACCAACTATTTTGAGCCAATTGAAAAGCAAAGTTTTGATATTGATATGGCTGGAAGATTGATCGGAATTGGTGCAAGGCTTCAGACTGATGCTGAGAAAACTACTATTTCAGAAATAATTCCAGGTGGACCAGCAGATAAGCAGGGCGAACTAAAGGATGGGGATATCATCCTCAAAGTTGCTCAAGGCGAGGGAGAGCCATTAGAAATAGCTGGCATGACTGGGAATGAGGTGGTTTCTAAAATAAGAGGTAAAAAGGGAACTGAAGTGAGACTTACAGTCAAGAAAAAATTAGATGGAAGTGTAAAGGTCATCCCTATTATCAGAGATGAAGTAATCATTGATGATGGTTTTGCTAAATCCTTCATTATCAAAGACGACCGCTATCCTGATCAAAAATTTGGATTGATCCGATTGCCGAAATTTTATGCTGATTTTGAGGAAGGTAGAAGAAGTTGTGCGGATGATGTGGCTACCGAAATCGAAAAATTGAAGAAAGAAAATGTGAATGGAATCATATTGGATATTAGAAATAATGGCGGTGGTTCGCTTCGAGATGTGGTGAAAATGTCGGGTTTATTCATAGAGCAAGGTCCTATAGTTCAGGTAAAATCAAGAGATAGAAAACCAGAGGTGATGCAGGATGTGGATAGTAGAGTACAATATAACGGTCCATTGGCTGTGATGGTAAATACAGCAAGTGCATCTGCATCTGAAATATTAGCAGCTGCTTTACAGGATTATGGTAGAGCAGTGATTGTGGGTGGAAAATCTACTTATGGCAAAGGTACTGTTCAGCGATTCTTTAGCTTAGACCAAGCATTGAGTGGCTATAATGACATCAAGCCTTTGGGTGATGTGAAAGTAACAATTCAAAAATTTTATAGAGTGAATGGTGGATCAACACAGTTAAAAGGAGTTGTTCCAGATATTATTCTTCCAGATATTTATAGCTATTCCAAATCTGGTGAAAAAGAGATGGAATTTGCAATGGAATGGAGCGAAATACCTGCGGTAAATCACACCCAAAATGTTTTTGTGCCAGATATTCCAAAATTGAAAGCAGCTAGTGAAAATAGAGTGAAAAACAGCGAAACTTTCAAGAGGTTGGATAGCAATGCAAAAAGAATTCAAGATAGAAAAGAAGATACTCAATATCCGCTTACTCTTAAGGAATTCAGAGAAAGAGATGCTCGATTATTAGAAGAATCAGAAAAATTCAAGAATCTCTATACTGAAATCCCAACTTTGAAAATCGACAATTTGCCTGGAGAGCAAACTGGCGAAAAAGATGATACTGCAAAAGCTTTAAGAAATAAAGATCAAATCAAAAATCTAAAAAAAGACCCCTATTTGGAAGAAACACTTGCAATTATGAAAGATATGACCGTTTTAATAGCAAAAAAGTAAATAAAATTTAATTGATTATAAATAAAAGCCTGCGATATGATGTTATCGTAGGCTTTTTATTTTCAATTTACTATACATAATATTTTTTTTAAATGTGATAATATGCTGAAAATTAATCAGTTAATGACTTGTTAATTTGGAAATAATAATGTAGATTTGTTGAATTATTACACACAATCAAAATTTTAATCCTATGATACGAGTTATTACCCTCTTATCTTTTGCAACAATTTTTGCACTTTTTCCTAATTTTTCATTTGCTCAAAAAATAGCAACATTTCGTTTAGAACCTTCAAATGTCACAGGTAAAATTGGCGATACTGTAACAGTTAAAGTTTTCACTAAAGATTTTACAAATGTTTCAGGATTTCAATTTTCAATAGGTTGGGATTCAATGTTTTTTAAAAATTTATCGACTACAAATAGTGTTTATAATACCTCAAATATGATATTGAAGGCTAACGGATTTGGAAATTATTTTAATATTACAGAAAATAAAGCAGTGGTGGCTTATAATACAACTTTATTACCAGTAAGCATTCTTCCTACCGAAGACTCCTTGTTATTCTATATAAAGTTATTAATTAAAAAGGATTGTAAAGAAGTTCCAATTTGTTTTTCTAAGTTTATTGAAAAAGAACTAATTTATGAAGATGAGAAAGGCGAATGTATATATAGTGGAAACCCAAGATATACATGTGAATTAATTGATTTCAATGTTATAAAATTAAACCTGAATGCATTAAAACAAAATATAAATTTTACTGAATATAATAAAGATGTTGATATTACAATTACTGCTGATGGAGGAATCAAACCTTATAAATATTTTTGGGATGGAGTAGAAGGACCAATTACCAAGTCATTACTACCTCCACAAAAAGATTCGATGATAAATATTAAAGTAGAAGATGCCAATAAAGATACTGTAACTAGTATATTCAAATTAAATAATAGAATTGTAATACATTATAATGAAACTATAACAAAATATATATATGATGGAATAAAAGAATATGATCTCACATTATATGATTATTTTGGAACTGGTGCCTATACTTATGATTGGTCTGCTTTTGACATTATATATACAAAAAATAATTACATAATATTTAAAGTTCCCGATTATGACAAAGAATATGATGTGTATGTTGTCGATTCTAAAAATTACTTGAAAAAATACACAATTAAAATCGTGAAATTAAATTTAAAATTTACTGATCTTTCAATAAATCAATTTGAAATTGATAATTCAAATATTAAAATACAACCATATTTTGAATATGGAGTTAGTCCATTTAAGTTTTTATGGGACAATAATGATACCACTCAAATATCGACCCGAAAAGTGGTAACTGAAAATAAATTTAATGCAAGTGTCACTATCACCGATGCTGTGGGCAAAACTATCATTGGAAATAAGACATTTTATAGGGATACGATTGCAAAAGTCAAATTTTTTAGTAATACTTATCAATATAATAATAATTACTACTCATTTAATAAAAACCCTAAGTCCAACAGTACACTTTATTATAAAGCTAAAATCTGGGTAAAAAATAATATGGTGTTTTCAGATTCTGGAAATACTACATATAACTCTTTTTATATTAATTATATTAATGAATCATATTATGATACAGCATATATTTATTTAACCTATCGGTTGGATCATAAAACTTATACAATAAAAGATACCACAATTATCTTTAAACTATATCCTAAACCTATACAAACATTAAACTTACAAACTTCTAATTATTATTATTGCAAATTTGATAGTTTATTGATACTCAAACCAACTGTTACAGGAGGCATACCACCATATAGTTATAATTGGGGTAGTTTAGGTGCTGGAGAAGGAATAGACTGGATGCCAGTTGAACCCACTAGCACAACATCTTATTCCTTGACTGTAACAGATAAATCGGGACAGAAACAAGTCAGTGCATTTAATATTTATATTGGAGTGGAATCCAAGATTTTTAACGTTTCTTATGAACAAAAGACAATATGTCCATTTAGAGAAATAAAGATTAATATTGATAAAAGCTTACCATTTGAAAATTATAATGGAAAACAATATCTAGTAGAATCAATTTATTATGACAAAAATTGGAATAAAATTGAATCAAATTATTATCATGTTGATGATAGAAAAGTTATATCATATATTTTTGACCAAAAATCAGTTTCTGAAAATTATTTTACAGTTTGCAAAATAAAATCTAATGAAAGTAAAGAATTCTGTATTGATAAAAATGCTAAAGAATTTGTTGATACTTTGACCATTTTACCTTCACCAGGAATAAGTTTATCTTCCTCTGCGATTCGTGATACAATTTGTGATGGTTCAGTTTTAAAAGTATATTCTCCGCCACTTGACCCAAACAATTTGCCAAACGTAAAATATAAATGGACCATCCGAGACGATAGTAAATTTATCGAAAGTGATACTGCAATTACAAATTATATTGGACATGCAAATTATATTTTCAACCCAAATTATTCCTTTGTTTACAATTACTATTTTTATATCTATCAAGGTGTAAAATTAACCTACGAATCTAATGGATGTACAACATTAAAAGAAAATAAATCTACATTAATTACGCCAATACCAAAATATAAATTAACTAATAAAACCCAAACAATCAATAACTTAGCCAACATTACGCCATTAGATGTAAAAACGAATTATGCAAATATAAATTATCAAATTTCAACATCTAATAGCAAATTAACAGGTTCATTATTAGATGACAAGAACTTTCCATTAACTGGAAATCTTATTAATCATTCTCAAAGTCTTCAAAATTTATCTATAATTATCAAAAGTAGTTTATTCGGTTGTGAAGGGCAAACAGACACCGCATTTATAACGGTTCTTAGTTCATTAGAGCCTGTATATGAATTGACAGAATCTGATGCAGTGGAAAATCATAACAAAATTGGGCTTATCAACAAATCAGATATTTTTGGAGCCGCATTTGAATCTGTTTTGAGTCCAAACCCTACTTCAAATGAATTGAATTTTAGCTTCAAATCTGTAAACCCTTTAGCTTCGACCATTAGTATTTTTGCCATGAACGGTCAAAGGATGATGGAAATTCCATTTAAAGCTCAAAAAGGTTATAATCATGTCAGATTTTCAGTTGAAAAATTACCTACTGGAAATTATGTGTTATTATTCCAAAATGATGATAATACATTAGTTGAAAAGTTTGTAAAGCAATAATCCGAATAAAGGAGTCAGTTTAATTAAAGTTGGCTCCTTTATATTTCCATTTTATCTCTCTTCTTTTTAGTAATTTCTTGCCCTTCAACAGTTATCACGATTTCACCTTTTGCAACTCCTCCTCCTGTTGAAAAATATTGTAGAAGTTCAGCTAGTGTTCCTTTTTTGTTCTCTTCATGCAATTTGCTAAGCTCTCTACTGACACATGCCTGACGTTCGTTGCCACATACATTTACCAATTCCTCTAAGCACTTTATCAGTCTGAATGGAGATTCATAAATTATGAAAGTATGAGGTAGCTCTGCTAAAAATTTCAATCTTGTCTGGCGACCTTTTTTATGGGGCAAAAAACCATCAAAATGAAAGGCATGAGCAGGCAACCCAGAATTCACCAAAGCTGGTACAAAAGCTGTAGCTCCGGGAAGGCATTCTACTTTAATCCCAGCAGCCAAAGCTGCACGAATCAAAAGAAAACCAGGATCAGAAATTGCAGGAGTTCCAGCATCCGACACTAAAGCAAAATCTCCACCATTTTGAATTTTTTGCACAAGGGAATCTACTACAATATGCTCATTGTGAGCATGATAGGATTGTATCGGAGTTTTAATATTATAATGGTCGAGTAATTTTTTGCTTGTCCGAGTGTCTTCGGCCCAAATCAAATCCACAGAACTTAGGATTCGAATTGCTCTGTATGTAATATCTTCTAAATTTCCAATTGGAGTTGGAACAACATAAAGCATTGATTATGCAGGAATTATAGTAAAAACATAATTTTCCATAATTGGATTGCAAAGTAATTTTTTACATGCAACTTCAACTATTTCTTTTGCTAAGATTTCGTTCTCTGCATCAATCCAAATTTTGATGTGTTTGCCAATCCTTACATCTTCTATTCCATGCAAATCCATCATTAACAAGTTCTTATTTACAGTCTTGCCTTGTGGATCCAATAGCTCTTTTAATGGCATAACATCTATTTCAGCAATATATCTCATTTTAATTCTTAATTTATTTTGGCACAAGATACAGCATTGTTGAGAATACCTCCATTCATTGCCTTTATAAATTGTTATTCAAATTAAAATCTTAATGGATTTTGAGAAATTATTTGTTTTTATTCATCTCCATTAATCCCATTATCTGCGACATTGTTTTTTGCATTCCTTCGCTGCTACCATCCAAAAAGATTACATTTCCCTTTCCTAGTTCTGCAAAATTTTTAATTGCTTCTGTCCACATACTAAAAAGGATTACATTTGTATCCAAATTTGCTTATTTCATTTCTTCGGCAGCCATACTCATTCCTTTTGCAACTTCTTCTCTGAACAATGCAACGCCTTGTCCTCTTAGCTGTGCAGCTTCTCTCTCTGCTGTTGCAGCTATTTTGATGGAATTTCCCTCTGCTTCGGCAGCTTTTGTTTTGGTGATTAATAATGCCTGCCCTTCGTTTTCAGCAGCAGCTAGTAGGTTTTGAGATGCAACTACTTTTGCCATTGATTTAGTTACTTCTTGGTCGAATGAAATGTCATTCAATTGTAAGTCAATCAAATGGTAGCCCCAAGTTTCTAAAGTAGTGTCTAAATGCAGTTTAACATCATCAATAATCTCCTTTCTTAATGACAAAATTTCTGATTGGCGTTTGGTAGCTACAAAACTTCTGATAGATCCTTCAACAGTTCGAATTAAAGCTTGCATAAAATTGCGTTCATCGACAAACTTGAAAGCAACATTTTTTATGGTCTCTTCCATTTGATCTACCACGGCAAAAAGCAACATGGCTTTGAAATGCACATTGGCTTGGTCATTCGTAATCGCCTGAAATTCAAGTTCTACCGATCTGTTTTGAATAGAAATTCTTTTATAAATTGCTTCAACGAATGGAACTCTAAAATTCAATCCTGGTCGTAATAATCTACTGTATTTACCAAATATTGTTACAACTGCAATTGTTCCTTGCTGAACACTAACAAAAGCACCAGCTACAATAAATAAAACGACAATAATAAATACTAATGTTAAATTAATCATCTTATCTGTTTTTAAAATTATACTAATTCAAAAAATAATTTCAAGTTGGCACAAATCTATTACGTTATTTCATCAAATTATATTTTAATCTATTAATGCTTGATATAAAGCGACAAAATATTTTTGTTTAACTCAATTCTTGTGATAATAAGCCTTTAAAAAATCAATTCTTTTGCAATAAAATTGTATAACTATTTGCCTTTCCATGTTCATTGATAATTAATTGGTAAGATCCGTTTGGATAATCCATTAAATCAATTGTAAAACTATCGCCTGATCCAACTTTTGAATAAACTAGTTTTCCTTCAATTGTGAAAATCTGTATTGTTGCATTATTCAAATTTCTATTTCCAATAATATTGATTAAACTTGTTGTTGGATTTGGAAATATTTTGACAGCCCAATTTTCAATTTCTGATAATTGGTTAGGCGTAAATTTCACAAAAACACAATCTGAAGAACTACATCCAAAATTGTCGGTGACAGTCACACAATATTGTTGACTTGGCTCTATGGCTAATAGTTTTTGAGTGGTAGCGCCATTTGACCAAAGATAGGTGCTTCCCACATTCTTTGCATCTAAAGTAGTAGATTGACCAACAAACAGCTTTATAGTATCTACACCTAAATCTACAATTGGTAATGGACGGACAAATACTGTAACTGAATCAGTTGCTTTACAACCATTAACATCTTCCACAGTAACTTTATATATTGTTGTAACTGTTGGACTTACAATAATTTGACTTGCTGTACTTCCATTACTCCATGTATATTTAATTCCTCCTGTTGCATTAATTGTTGAATTCCATCCAACACAAATTGCTCTATCGTCACCTGCAAATGCATTAGGTAGTGGGTTTACATTTACTAGCACAGTATCTGTTGATTTACACCCATTTGCATCAGTCACTTGAACAAAATATTTAGTAGAAACTGTAGGAGAAACAACATTATTTGCATTATTTACTCCATTATTCCAAATATATGAAACCCCGCCACTAGCTATTAAGTTTGCAGAAGCTCCTTGACAGATTGATTGATCACTTCCTGCGTTTGCATTTGGCAATGGGTTAACCGTCAAAATTACTGCATCTGTGGATTGACAACCATTAAGATCAGTAACAGTTACAGCATAAATCGTTGTGGTTGAAGGCGATACATTTATTGAACTTCCAGTACTGCCATTACTCCATAAGTAATTATTTCCTCCACTAGCCTCTAGTTTTGCAGAATTGCCTTTACATATTGTTTGATCAACACCAGCATTAGCAATTGGTAGTGGTTTAACAACCACTTGAACAGTATCAAAATCACTACAGTTGCCATTGGAAACTGTAACAAAATAATTTGTAGTTACCACTGGTGACACTTGAATTACATCAGTATTTTCACCAGTACTCCATAAATAAGTTACTCCACCTGATGCCTTGAGATTTGCTTGACTACCTAAACAAATCCCTAAGTCATTTCCAGCATTAGCGTTTGGTTTTGGAAGCACATTTACTTTTGAGCTTGCAATTGTCTTACAACCATTTGAACTTGTTGCAGTTACACTATATGTTTCTGTTGAAAGTGGCGATATTGAAATAGAATTGGTCGTTTCTCCATTACTCCACAAATACGAAATTGCATTACTATTAGAATTCAAGCTAATAGTTTGACCATTACAAATTGTGGTTTCACTAATCAAATTAACTATTGGTGAATTCAAAATATTAACACTAATTTGATCACTTGCAGAACATCCATTGGCATCAGTTACATTTACGAAGTAAAATTTCAACCCAGATGTATTTTCAACAATAGTAGTAGTATCCGTATTGGCGCCATTGCTCCATTTATAATTTACACCACCAGTTGCTTTTAATTGGAATGGACTATTTTGGCAAGTTGAAAAACTCAAACCAGCTTTAGCATCTGGCAATGGATTGACTTTTACGTTCACTGTATCATAACTTTTGCAACCATTAGCACTATAAACTGTAACTGCATAATCGGCTGATGTAGAAGGGTTTACTTTAATAATTGAAGTATTTTCACCTGTACTCCAAAGATAATTCGTTCCTCCCGTTGCAATTAAAGTTGCTTCGCTACCAGCACATATAGTTTGATCGAATCCAGCATTTGCCTTTGGCAATGGAACGACCTCCACCAGTACTGTATCCATTGCAAAACAATTTCCATTAGATACAGTAACGATGTAATTAGTTGATATTGTTGGCGAAACATTTATTGTTGCTCCACTCTGCCCAGTGTTCCAAATATAGGTAGAACCACCAGTAGCGGTAATATCTACTGAGCTACCATTACATAATATCTTATTTGCTCCAGCATTTGCAATTGGGATTGGATTTACATTTACTATCACAACATCAGTAGCAGTACAAGTATTCTGACCTGTAACTGTAACAGTATAAGTTGTTGTTATTAAAGGTGTAACGATGATTTCTTGTAAAGTTTGATTTGTACTCCATTTATATGTTATTCCACCTGTTGCTCTTAACCTAGCAGACCTTCCCTGACATACCGTTGTATCAGCACCAGCATTTGCTATCGGCACAGGATTCACTCTAACCAAAACAGTATCAACAGAATAGCAACCGTTCGATCCAGTAACTGTCACCCTATAACTTGTCAAAGCAGTAGGCTGAACAGGATTGGAAGCAGTATTTACTCCATTGCTCCATAAATAAGATCCACCACCAGTTGCGTTCAAATTTGCAGTAGAGCCACTACAAATCGTCACATCAGGACCTGCATAAGCTGTTGGTGTGGGTAGGCTCGGGATAGTTATTGTCGTAACACTAAAACATCCATTTAGATCACTTACGGTAACTGCTCCATTTCCATTTGGCAATTTTTTAGCTGTGGCTGTTGTTTCTCCATTCGACCAAAGATAAGTGTAAGGCAGTTTTCCTCCAGTGCCTATTGCTGTTGCACTACCAGTAGATACGCCCAAACATGAGCCAAAAATATTTGAAACAGCGGAAGTTACAATTGAAGGAACTACTTTATTTGGCAACGTATCTCTTAATTTTGCAATAAAAGCATCTACAGGATTTCCACCATTTATGATTTGAAATGCACTTGAGGTCGCTATATTATTCGTAGATGAAGTGCTACCAGTAAGAAAAAGTTGATTAGAAGCATCTACAAAAATACCATTCACCTGATCAATATCTCCATCGCCTCCATAATAACTTCCCCATTCTAGCAAACCAAATTTATTTAATTTTGCCACAAAACCATCAGATTCTCCAGTTAGGTTCAATTTTAAAGCTCCTGTAGTTCCAATTCCATCTAGAAATGCTTGACCTGAAAAATAAAGATTACCTTTTTTGTCTCCCATTATTGAAGTTATGAAAGTACTTTCTGGACCAAAATAGGTTCCCCAATTTCTTTTTCCAGTTTGACCATTAATGCAAAACAGAAACGGAGCTTCAGAACTAGAAATATATGAGGGTGCATAATATTGATGTACACAAGTAGATGAAATTCCTAATGAAGACTGTGTACTTCCTGCACAGAACACATTTCCAGCAGTATCAACACTCACAGAAGTAATATTTTCCAAATTTGATCCACCATAATAAGTTCCCCATTGACGGACTCCAGCATTATTTAATTTTGCTACAAAACCATCAATATCAGCACTAATCGCCACTTGGTGAGTATTCGCAGTAGATATTCCAGCAGTTGAATTAGTATTACCACCAATGCAAACATTTCCATTTTTGTCTAAGGCAAGTCCTTTCACAGCATCACCGCCATCGCCACCATAATATGTTCCCCAAGTCAAACTTCCTGAATAATTAAATTTAGCAATAAATCCATCGGTGCCACCAGTGATGGCTGTTTTATGAGCATTTGCTGTGCTAATATTATTATTTGAAGCGGTTTCCCCTACAATATAAACAGCTGTTGCATCCGTTGAAATTCCGTAGGAATAATCATCCATTCCACCACCAAAATAAGTTCCCCACTGCCTTCCACCTGATGTGTTTAATCTAGCTAAAAAACAATCGATACCACCAGGATTTCCATGATTGGGTTGGTAGCCAACTATTGGAGCTGTCGATGATATATTGGTTGTAGAATAGGTGT
>Ga0116191_1001511_pt1 | contig 18768 bp, 15 predicted proteins | sample AD_UKC111_MetaG_FD_89897 | JGI IMG/M metagenome (GOLD analysis project Ga0116191, IMG submission 89897) | Active sludge microbial communities of municipal wastewater-treating anaerobic digesters from Hong Kong - AD_UKC111_MetaG | ecosystem: Engineered > Bioreactor > Anaerobic > Digestate... | reverse complement strand
GCATCTGTAAATTTTTTTATTATTTTTTCATATTCTTCTACCGCGCCTTTCATATCTTTTTTTGCTGGCGTTAAAATGATTTCTGCGCCAAAAGCTTTTATCATTTTTCTTCTTTCTATACTCATTGATTCAGGCATTATCGCAATAAATTTATATCCTCTAATTGCAGAAATCATTGAAAAAGAAATTCCTGTATTACCGCTTGTAACTTCAATAATTTTGCTTTTAGGTTTTAGTTCTTTTCTTTCTTCTGCTTTTTTTACCATATACCAGGCCATTCTATCTTTAACACTTCCAGATGGATTAACGGTTTCTAACTTTGCAAAAATTTCTCCGACTTTTATTAAAGGCGTATTGCCAATTAAATCTAAAATTGAAGAGTTTATATTTTGATGTTTTTTCATATTTTTAAAATTTATTCAAACATTTTTTTTATTTGTTTTAATGTTTCGCAAAAATAATCTATTTCTTCAAAAGTATTATAAAAAGACAATGATGCTCTCGCCGAACCTTCAATTTTATAATGGTCCCAGATAGGATGAGTGCAATGGTGTCCAGTCCTTATAGCAATGCCCATTCTATCTAAAAGCATTCCTGTATCATAAGCGGGAATATTATTTAAAAGAAAAGAAAAAATACAAGCCCTATCTTTTGCTAGTCCGTATAATTTTAAGCCATCGATTTTTAAGATTTTTTCTAATCCATATTCTAGTAATTGTTTTTCGTAATTATAAATATTTTCCATTCCTATATTGTTTAAATAATCTATAGCAATGCCAAGACCTATTGCGCCAATATAATTAGGAGTACCTGCTTCGAATTTAAATGGTAATTCAGCATAAATAGTTTTTTCAAAAGTAACCCTATCAATCATATCTCCGCCACCTTGATAAGGAGGTAACTCTTGAAGCCATTTTTCTTTTCCATATAATATTCCAATTCCATTTGGCCCGTATATTTTATGACCAGAAAAGCAATAAAAATCACAATTCAAATCTTTAACATCAATTTTTCTATGTTGGATTGCTTGAGTTCCATCTATTAAAACCGGAATATTATTTTTATGAGCAATATCAATAATTTCTTTTACTGGATTAACAGTGCCAAGAGAGTTTGAAGTATGAACAATAGATACTATTTTTGTTTTTGGCGTAATTAATTTTTTATATTCTTCTAATTCTAATTCTCCTTTATCATTAAATGGAATTATTTTTAAAATAGATTTTTTTCTTTGACAGAGCATTTGCCAGGGAACAATATTGCTATGGTGTTCCATTTCAGAAATAATGATTTCGTCGCCTTCTTTTATATATTTTTCCCCAAAAGAAAAAGCCACCGTATTAATAGAATCGGTGGTTCCTTTAGTGAAAATTATTTCAGAATTAGATTCAGCGTTTAAAAAATTTTTAATTTTTTCTCTTGCAATTTCATATTTTTCTGTCATTTTATCGCTTAAATAATGCACGCCACGATGGACATTGCTATTATATTCTGAATAAAGCTCATTTATTGCATCAATAACTATTTTAGGCTTTTGAGTTGTTGCTCCATTATCAAAATAAACAAGAGGTTTATCGTAAATTTTTCGGCTTAAAATAGGGAAATCATCTCTTATTTTTTTTATATCAAAAAATGAATTCATATTTTTAAAAATTAAAAATTTATTTTTAATTTTTTATTATTTATTTTACATCTTTTATTTTAAAATACAATAAAGTTATTAAAATTACCAATAGGCAGTTCAATATTAAAGTAAATGTCTTTTTGAATTATTTCGTATTCCAATTCTTCTTTTAGCTTCTTGATGAACACTTCTTAAAAGAAGAATGCATAATAAAGAAACCAAAATAAAGAATACTAATCTTGATGAAAAATTAAATTCAATTTCAGAAAAAATTAAAAAAGCAAAAAGTATATACATTTTATTAAATTTATTTTAATTTAATACTATTATTAAATTATATGTTATGATTAACAGATTAAATAAAATAAAAAAGAAAATGAAAAACAATAAAAAATTAGAAAGAGAATTTTACGTAAGGGATACTATTGAAATTGCTAAAGATTTATTAGGGAAATATATTGTTAGAAAGGATGGAAATAAAAAAATAGAAGGAAAAATTATTGAAACAGAAGCTTATATTGGGCCTCAAGATAGGGCATCTCATGCCTATAAAGGAAAAATTACCAAAAGAAATGAAGCAGAATATTTAATCGGCGGACATATTTATATTTATTTAGTTTATGGAATGCATTGGCAATTAAATATTTCAACAAATAAAGAAGGTATGCCGGAATGTGTTTTAATAAGAGCATTAGATAAAGGAAAAATTGCGAATGGTCCTGGAAAAGTTTGTCACTATTTAAAATTAGATAAATCTTTTTATGGCGAAGATTTAACTAAAAGCAAGAGAATTTGGATAGAAGATAGAAATGAAAAAATAAAAGAATCAGATATTAAGGCAACGAAAAGGATTGGTATAGATTATGCTGGTTTTTATTGGAGTCACCGAAAATGGAGATTTTTATTAGACAATAAAAATCTTTAATTTTTAATAAAAAGAGATTTTTGTTAAAATATAATATTATGGAAATAAAAGAAATAACTAATAAAGAAATTTGGGAAGATTTTTTATTAAATTTTAAAGAAAAAACTTTTCTTCAATCTTGGGAATGGGGGGAATTTAATAAGTTATTAGGAAATAAAATTTGGAGATTAGGTATTTTTTTAGATGGAAAATTATTATCTGTATCTCTTATAATAAAAGTAAAGGCAAGAAGAGGTACTTTTCTTTTTATTCCGCACGGGCCTCATATTTTAAATTTTTCATTAAAAGAAGAAATTTTTAAAACTTTATTAAATGAGTTAAAAAAAATTGGCAAAAAAGAAAAAGCTCATTTTATAAGAATTGCGCCATTATTTGAGAGAAATAGCAATAATATAAACTTTTTTAAAAATTTAGGATTTAAAAAATCTCCAATGCATGCAAGTGCTTATGAATCAACCTGGAAATTAGATATTTCTTTAGACGAAGAAGATCTTTTGAAAAATATGAGAAAAACAACTCGTTATCTTGTTCGTCAATCACTTAAAAATTCTGATATTGAAATTAAAAAGAGTGAAAATGTAAAGGATGTAGAAATTTTTCAAAAAATAGCAGAAGAAACGGCTAAATCTCAAAAATTTGTGCCTTTTTCTTTTGAATTTGTAAAAAATGAATTTGAAATTTTTTTAAAAAATAATGAAGCATTATTATTTTTAGGAGAATATAAAAAAGAAGTGGCAGCTGGCGCATTAGTTATCTTTTGGCAAAATATCGCTTTTTATCATCAAGCTGCATTATTGCCTAAATATCATAAAATTCCAATAGCTTATCGTTTACAATGGGAAATAATAAAAGAAGCAAAGAAAAGAGGGTGTAAAATATATGATTTTTGGGGATATATTGATCCAGAAAAAAATTCTAAACATCCTTGGGCTGGCCCTACTTTTTTTAAAATGGGATTTGGAGGTTTTAAAAAAGAATATATAAAAACACAAGATTTTCCTTTATCTTTAAGATATTATTTGATTTTTGTTTTTGAATTTCTAAGAAAAATAAAAAGGGGATTATGACTTATAAAAAGAAGCCACGCCGAATAAAAAGAAAAAAACCATTTTTTAAAAGAAAATTTTTTTATTTTTTTATTTTTATTTTATTTTTAAGCGGAGTTGCTTTTTATTTTTTGTTTTTCTTTCCTTATTTTCAAATTAAAAACATTGAAATTTCTGGTAATCAAAAAATAAACGTTGATAACTTAAAAGCAACAGTAAAAAATAGTATAGAGAAAAAATTTGGGATTTTAACAACAAAAAATATATTTTTAATAAATAATAAAAAGTTGTCTAATAAAATATTAAATAACGAATTTTTAATTTCTAATATTATAATAAAGAAAAAATTGCCGGAAACATTATTTATTGAAATAAAAGAAAGGGAACCGGTTGGAACATTTTGCCAAGAGGAAAAATGTTTTTATTTCGATAATACAGGAATTTTTTTTGAAGAAGGAAAAGATATAATTAAACCTTTGGTTAAAGATGAAAATTATTATTCAGATTTAGGTTTGGGAAAAAATATTTTAAAAACAGAAGAAGTTTCAAAAATTTTGGAAATTAATAATAAAATTAAAAATAATTTTCAGATAGAAATAAAAAATTTTATTATCTCTTCTGATAAAGAAAAATTAATTGTTGAAACAGAAGAAGGTTGGAAGATTCTTTTTGATTTAAATCAAGATATTTCTGAAAAGATTTATAATTTAGAATTAGTTTTAAAAGAAAAAATTCCTACAGAACAAAGAAAAAATCTTGACTATATTGATTTAAGATTTAAAAGAGTTTATTATCGTTTTCTTTCTGATTAACCTTTATTTAATATAATAAACAAATATTGAACCAATTCTTTTAATAGGAGGTTCAAATTGATAAAGCCAATAATAATAATCAGTTTTTCCATCATATCCTTTAGATGGAAATCCTCTTCCGCCTTGCAACGAAGATACTGAAACAGCAAAATAATTTGGTTTTTCCATCTCTTTTGACTTTTTCTCTCCTGACCATTTTATTGCTTTTTCTTCAAAATAAAATTCAACATCTCCGCCTCCAAAATAATCAATATAAATTTTTTCAATTTTATTTTCTTCTGCCCATTTTTTTAATCTTTTTAAATCTTGTCCCCAATCAAAATTAGAATCAACAGCGTATAAATATCCGTTTTTAGGCCCGCCAGCAAGCTCATTAAAATATATTAAGAAGTTAGGGAAAACAGAAATAACAGTAAATAATTGCCATAAAAGAAGAAAAAATAAAATTAAATATTTGATTTTTAAGTTTTTATTATTAATCCAATAATTTGTGATTGTTTCACTTACAAGAATTATTGTAAAAGGAAAAATAGGAAGTAGATGGCGGACACCGATATTAAGTTTTGAATTTATAGAAGTAAACCAATAGAGGCAGAGAAAAGTTATCATAGAAAACTCTGTAAAATAATTTTCGACCCAATTTTTTATTCTAATAAAAGTATTTTTTGAAATTGGTCTTTTTATTAAAAAAATAGCAGTTATTATAGCGATTAAACTTAAAATATGAAAAGCAAGAGGTTCTTTTATTAAATAAATAATTGGAAAATAAGATTTCCAGCCTGCAGCCGAAACTTGACCTAAAAAGTAAGTAGTATTTCCAGTAGCACCTCTATTTAAAACTAAAAGTATTCCCAAGAGATATTGAGAAAAAGAACGAAAAATTGGTTGAGTTGAAAGCCATTTATTTATTGTTATTAAAAAATGAGGCAAGGAACTTGTATCTAAAAGAAATTGAGTATCTCTAATTTGATGTTGGTGCGGATAATTTAAAATATGGTATTGATAAACTGGTAAAATAATAAAAATTAAACCAATTAAACCAATAAAAATTGCTGATAATAGATATTTTAAAATATATTTTTTTCCTTTTAAAACAGCATAAACTAAAGTAATAAATCCAAAAAAGGGAATTAATAAAAGTAAAGAAAATTTGAACAGCATAGAAATTCCGAAAATAATTCCTGCCAAAATAATATTTTTTCTTGAAGGATTTTCTAAAAATTTTAACCAAAAATAAGTTGATAAAACTACACCTAAAGCAGCGCCGACATCTGTAGTTATCAATCTTCCGTGAGCTAATAAAGTAGGGGAGAAAGAAAATAGAAATAAAGTTAAAATAGCAGTTTTATTATTAAATAATTTTTTTGTCCAAAAAAATAAAAACCAGCCTAAAAATATTAAAACCAGTATCATTGGAATTCTCCCCCAAAATAAAATTTTATCAGGATTATTTCCAGATTTATATAAAAATTGATTAGCAAAATCAAATTGAAACCACCATTGAGGATTTTCATTTTGAGTCCAAGAGGGATGGTTTTTAGGAAAATTAAGATTTAAAAATAATAAAGGTATGGCAGCAATATCTTTTATTAAAGGAGGATGTTCCGGGTTTAATCTCATGTCTTTTTGCGTAAGGTAAGAATATCCAGCTGCTATATGAGCAGTTTCGTCAAAAGTAAATGAATCATCTTTTATACTGAAAACGCATAATAGAAACATTATTATTAAAAAGAAAACGGCAATAAAATTTGTTAATTTATTAGACATAAATTATTTGCTAATTAATTTTGAAAATAAATTAAATAAAAAACTAAAAAAAATTTCAAAGATTTTAGAAAAAATAATAAAAACAAAAAATAATATTATTCCTCCTATTATTAACAATATTCTTTTTGTTTTATTGTTCATAATTAATTTTATACACCCAAAATTTATTTTGCTGTTCAAACTTTCCATTAGGAAATCTTTTTTTTAACTCTGAAGATAATTTTCCATCATATAAAGGAATAATTACTGTTTTATTTTGAGATATTTTAATTTTATCTAATTCTTCGGCTTTTAAATAAATTGCGCGAGGTTTTCCAAATTTAATTGATTCAATAAAAATTGGAGCTTGCGCAGGAATAGAAATTCCATAAAGCGGGATATTAAATTCATTAACTATTACATATTTTTGAATTTCATCAGATAAAGAATTTAAATAATTTCCTATATTTACTAAATTTTCAGAAAATGCATCTTTAACTTCTTCTCTTTTTGCCCATTCGTTAAAATATTTATTATATTCACTATAAACGAGAGTAAAAAGAAAAATAGAAATAATAAAAATTAAAAATATTTTTTGTGTTTTTGTTTTATAAAAAACTTTAATTTTTTCAAAAATTTTAAAAGCAGATAAACCACTGAATATATAGACAGCAGGTATTACCCCTATAACTCTTAAAGAATGTGGAATTCCCTCAAAAGTTAAGGCACCGGGTAAAAGCATTATTAAAAACCAACTTATTAAAAAACAATGAGGTATAAAAACTTTATAATTTTTATCTTTTAAAGAAAATATTAATTCTTTAATTGAAAAAATAATTCCTAAAATAAATAAAATTCCAATAGGCCATAAAAGTTGAGGGGATCCAGAAAAATTATGACGCCAATTTTTATCTCCATAAAAGTTAAACATTAATAAATGAGAAATGAATGATTCTAAAAAGTTATATATAGGTTTTTCTGAAGCAAAAACAGAAATAGGTGCTGCTCTTCCAACAAAATCATAAGGGTTTTTTAAAAAATAAATACCTATCGGAAGGGCAACTAAAAATATAATTATTAAATTTAAAATTGTGAATTTTAAAAATTGTTTTTTTTCTCCCTCTTTTTTATAAATAAAAAACCATAAAATAAAAGTAATCGCTAATAAAATAACTGCGAATCTAAATGAAATATAAGTATAAAAACCTAAACCAAAAAGAATTCCAGAAATAATAAAATTTATAATTTTTTTATTTCGAAAACCTTTAAATAAAAAATAAAAAGAAAAAACCAAAATAAAGGGTGTAAGAATTGCTCTAAAACTTATTCTTGAAAAATTTGCATGCCAAAAAGAAATTGCTAAAAAAAAGCTAGAAGTTAAACCAATATAAGAAGATAAATTACTATTAGAATTAGAATTATAAAAATAAAATAATTCTTTTGCTAAAAAATAAAGACCCAAAACAGTTAGAATTCCAATTATCGCCGAAGTTATTTTAAATGAGAATAAAGAAATACCAAAAACTTTAAAAGAGAGAGCAATTAAATTTATAAAAAGACCTTCTCTTCCGTTATTATCAGGATAAAAAACTTTAAAATTATGAGTTTGTAATGCTTTAATAGCATCGTTAGCATTCATTGCTTCATCTGGATAAATTCCGGGAGGGATTAAGGTAAGTTTATATAATCTAAAAAAGGAAGCGATTAAAATAATTGCTAATAATGAAAAAAATATAAAAGATTTATTGTTTTTCATATTTTTAAAAAGTGATTAAAATAAAATTTATTAGGTTTAATATTATAATATAAAACTTTTTTTATAATAAAAAAAGGTGGCAAAATTTTTGCCACCTTAAAAGTTTTCATTTTATTGATTTTAAAGCCAATATGCATTCTTCTTTATCTAATGTTCTTTTTCTGAATTCTTTACTTAAATTAATTGCGACTTGAATCCATCCCATTTCAAGGCATTTTTTAATTATTAAATCCATTATTTCCATTGAAATTGGAGTTATTTTCATTAATTTGATAGCAGAATTTAAGTACCATTTTTCTCTTAGCAGTTGATTTTTTATTAAATCTTCAATTTCCTCTTTTTTTACAGATGTTGGAAACATTTCAATAAGTTCAACTATCTTTATGAAATCTTTTTCTTCTTTTAAAGAAACAAATAAAAATTTTATTGTTTCATCTGATATTGGTATATTTTTTATTTTCTTTAAAAAAATAAAAGCTTCATAAAAATGTTTTTCTTTAACATAATATTTAATAACTAAATCAATATTTTCAGTACTTATTTTTTCCAATAATATTGCTTCTTCAATCATTCCCTTGCTGATTAAAGTTCTTTTAAGATTTTTTTCTTCAATGTTCATCTTTTTTCTCCTTCTCTTAAAAAGTTTATATTTATAACAATTAACAAAACATTTCTTTACAGAAGAAATGTTTTTGAAAAGTTAATTATTTTTTAAAGGTTCTAAATTTAGAGTATATCTAATTTTTATTTTTGTCAAATTTTAAAATTCTATAATATTAACACTCTTGACATTAGATTGCTAATTTTCTAATATTAATATAAATAAAAGTAATAAAAAATAAAAAAGAAAAATGGAAAATGGTAATTTAACAGAGCGACAAGAAAAATTATTAAAAAATATAGTAGAAGAATATATTAAAAGAGTGGAACCGATAAGTTCTGACTTTTTACAGAAGAAGTATTATAAAAATATTTGTCCCGCAACAATAAGAATTGAGATGAAAAAACTTACAGATAAAGGATATTTATATCAGCCTCATACTTCTGCAGGAAGAGTTCCGACAGATAAAAGTTATAGATTTTTTGTTGATAATTTATTAGAAAAAGAATTAAAATATCCTGTTGATTTTGAAATCAATAAAGAAAAATTATTTAAAAAAGAAGATGATATATTTCAGATTATTCAGTATTTGACAAGATTTATTGCTAAAAAAACAAGAATGTTGACTATAAGTTATTTATTAAATGAAGATTTTTTATGGAAAGAGGGATGGGAAGAAGTTTTAAGAGAACCAGAATTTGAAAAAAGAGATTATGTTTTAAGCTTTACTGAATTTTTGGAAAGATTTGAAAATCATATTGAAAGATATATTAAAGAGTTAAAAAAAGATGAAGGAATTAATGTTTTTATAGGAGAAGAAAATCCTTTACCAGAAGCAGAAGATTTTTCGATAATTTTTTCTTCTTATTGTTTGATAAAAAATGAAAAAGGAATTATTTCTATTTTAGGGCCAAAAAGGATGTCTTATAAAAGAAATTTAGAATTAATTAATTCTCTAATCGAAAAATTAAAACAAGAAAATATAAATAAATAAAAATTATGAAAGCAGAAAATCAAGAACAAAAAGAAAATAATAAAAATAATACTGAATCTGAAAACTTAGATAACCAGATAAAAGAATATCAAAAGTTATTAGAAAAGTGTGAAAAAGAAAAAAAAGAATATTTAGAAGGATGGAAAAGAGAAAGAGCGGATTTTTTAAATTACAAAAAAGATGAGATGGAAAGAATTGAAGGATTAATAAAGTATGCTAACGAAGAATTGATTTTAAAATTTTTACCAATTTTAGATAATTTAGAAATCGCGGAAAAAAACATATCAGAAAACTTGAAAGAAAATGAAGAGGTAAAAGGATTATTACAGATTAAAGCTCAAATTTTAGATTTTTTAAAAAGCCAGGGATTAAGCGAAATAAAAGCATTAGGCGAATTATTTGACCCTCATTTCCATGAAGCGATAGATGAGATTGAAGATAAAGAAAAAGATTCAGGAATTATTATAGAAGAGGTAAGAAAAGGATATTTATTAAATAATAAAGTTTTAAGACCAGCGCGAGTTAAAGTTGTTAAATAAATTTAAATCAAAATTATAAAATAAAAATATAATAATTATAAAATAATTTTTTAAAAATATGAGTAAAACATTAGGTATAGATTTAGGAACAACTTTTTCGGCAATGGCTATTGTTGACAACGGCGAGCCGAAAATAATTGAAAATAAAGAAGGAACAAGAACAACTCCTTCAATTGTTGCTATTACAAAAAACGGTGAAAGATTAGTTGGAATTTTAGCAAGAAGGCAGCAAATTACAAATCCTAAAAATACAATTTTTTCTATCAAACGTTTAATTGGCAGACGTTTTGATGATCCAGAAATCCAAAAAGATAAAAAACTTTTACCTTATGAAATTAGAGAATCTGATGATGGTGGTGTTGAGGTAAAAATGGGAGATAGATGGTATAAAGCGCCAGAAATTTCAGCAATGATTTTACAAAAATTAAAACAAGACGCTGAAGATAAATTAGGAGAGAAAATAACCGACGCAATTATTACATGTCCTGCTTATTTTGATGACGCACAAAGAAAAGCGACAAAAGTTGCTGGTGAAATTGCTGGATTTAATGTCAAAATGATTTTAAATGAACCAACTGCCGCAGCATTAGCGTATGGATTAACAAAAAATAAAGGAGAACAAATTTTAGTTTATGATTTTGGAGGAGGAACATTTGATGTTTCTATTTTGGATATTAGAAAAGATCCTGATACAGTAGAGGTTATTGCTGTTGGAGGAGATACTCATTTGGGCGGAGATGATTTTGACCAAAAAGTTATGAATTGGATTATTGATGAATTTAAAAAAGAACAGGGGATTGATTTATCTAAAGATGAATTAGCTTTACAAAGAATAAAAGAAGCAGCCGAAAAAGCAAAAATTGAACTTTCTACGGCAATGGAAACAGAAATTAATCTTCCATTTATTACTTCTGATGCTTCTGGTCCCAAACATCTTTATTTAAAATTAACAAGAGCGCAGTTAGAAAATTTAGTAAAAGAATATATTGATAGATCAATTGAATTAGTAAAAAATACTTTAAAAGAAGCAAAATTAGAACCAAAAGAAATTGAGGAAGTTGTTTTGGTGGGAGGACAAACAAGGATGCCAAAAATTCAAGAAGCGGTAAAAGAATTTTTTCAAAAAGAACCAAATAAATCTATAAATCCAGATGAAGTAGTTGCGATTGGCGCAGCTATACAGGGAGCAATTATTGGGGGAGATGCTAAAGAAGTTTTGTTACTTGATGCTACTCCGCTTTCTTTAGGAATTGAAACATTTGGAAATGTTAATACAATTTTAATTCCCAAAAATACAATTTATCCAGTTTCAAAAACTCAAGTTTTTTCGACAGCTGCGGATAATCAAACTTCAGTTGAAATTCATGTTCTTCAAGGAGAACGTCCTATGGCTCAAGATAATAAAACGCTTGGAAGATTTATTTTAGACGGAATTCCGCCAGCGCCAAGAGGAATTCCTCAAATTGAAGTTACTTTTGATATTGATTCTAATGGTATTTTAAATGTATCGGCAAAAGATAAGGCAACAGGAAAAAGTCAATCGATAAGGATTGAAAGTTCTATTGGAATTTCAAAGGAAGAAGTTGAAAGAATGAAGAGAGAAGCGGAAATGTATGCAGAGGAAGATAAAAAGAAAAAAGAATTAATTGAGGCAAGAAATTTAGCTGATAATTTAATTTATACTTGTGAAAAAACATTAAAAGATGCTGGCGACAAAATTAAGGAAGAAAATAAAAAAGAAATCGAAGTAAAAATTGAAGAATTGAAAAAGGTGAAAGATAGTGATAATATAGATGAAATTAAAACTAAGACAAAAAATTTATCTGATTCTATTAAAAAGATAGGAGCAGAATTATATCAAGAAGCTCAGGAGAAAAAAGAAGAAAACAAAGAAGAAAAAAAAGATAATAATGAACCAGAAGAAGGAGAGTATAAAGAAGAATAATTTTATTAATTAAATAAAATAAATGAAAGATTACTATGAAATTTTAGGGGTACCCCATAATGCTTCCCAAGAAGAAATAAAGAAAGCATTTCATAAACTGGCTCATAAATATCATCCGCATAAAGGAGGAGATGAAAAAAAATTTAAAGAAATAAACGAAGCGTATCAAGTTTTATCTAATAAAGAAAAAAGAGCCCAATACGATAAATTTGGGAGAGTTTTTGAGAATGGAGGTGGTCAGGAACAAGGCCAAGATTTTGATTTTTCTTGGGCTTGGGGAAACGGTGGACAAAATGTAAATATGGATTTTGATTTTGAAGATTTAGGTGATATAGGAGATATATTTAGTGATTTTTTTGGACACAATACAAGAAGTCAAAAAACGAAAAAGGATTTAAGAAAAGGAAAAGATATTCAAATTGAAATTGAGGTTTCTTTAGAAGAAGTTTTAACAGGCACAACAAAACGAATCATTTTAACAAAGATGATTCCTTGTTCGCGTTGTAATGGTTCAGGGGCAGAGCCTAATACTTTGATAAAAGAATGTTTTTCTTGCCGAGGAACAGGACAAGTCCAACAAATTAAAAAAACATTTTTTGGCTCTTTCACAACTTTAACTATTTGTCCCGAATGTAATGGTGATGGGTATAAACCAGAAAAACCTTGTATTGTTTGTAAGGGAGAAGGAAGAGTAAAAGGAGAAGAGGAAATAAATATTTCTATTCCGAGAGGTATTGATACAAATCAAGTTATAAAAATTGAAGGAAAGGGAGAAGCAGGAAGAAGAGGGGGAAAACCAGGAAATCTTTTTATTAAAATTTTAGTTAAAGAACATGAAATTTTTGAAAGAAAAGGAGATGATTTATATATGAAACTTCCTATTACTTTTTCTCAAGCGGCATTAGGTGATGAGGTTGAAATTTTAACTTTGGATAAGAAAAAAATATTGCTTAAAATTCCTGCAGGAAGCGAATCAGGAAAAATCTTAAAAATTTCAGGAAAAGGAATACCTCATTTTTCAGGCTTTGGAAAAGGAAGTTTATATATTGAATTAATTGTAAAAATACCAAAAAATTTAACAAAAGAACAAAAAGAAACTATTAAAAAATTAAAAGAATTAGGATTATAATTTAAGGTATTGTATTTTTTTAGAAATTTTTTTATAATTGAAAATTAAATTGATTTTTAAAATTTAATTTTGCCTCCGTAGCTCAATTGGTAGAGCAATGGCCTTTTAAGCCACTGGTTCCAGGTTCGAGTCCTGGCGGAGGCACATATAATAATCTCAAAATTTTTTTAAAGTTATTCACTATTATTCTTCTTTTGAAAATGTGATATAATTTATTTAAGAAAAAGGTCGATAAAAAATAATTTAAAATAAAAAAATGTTTTGGGATATAACTATAAATGCTCTCTTAAATTTATGGCAAGGTGTTATAAGCTTTGTTCCTAAATTAATAATTGCTATTCTTGTTTTTTTGATTGGTTATTTTATTTCTGTTGGAATAGGAAAATTAATAGAAGAGATTTTGAAAAGATTAAAATTTAATAAGTTATTTGAAAAAGAAAATTTAAAAAAAGCAATGGAGAAAGCAGATATTAAATTAGATGCTTCAAAATTCGTTGGAGATATTTTTAAATGGATTTTAGTAATTGTCTTTTTGTCAGCTGCGGCAGAAATTTTAGGGTTAATGCAATTCTCTTCTTTCCTTTATAGTATTTTAAGGTATTTGCCAAATGTTATTGCTGCTGTTTTAATTTTTATTGTTGCGGTAATTATTGCTGATATTCTTGAAAAAATTACAAAAGCAAGTATAGAAAGTATAAAAGTTGGATATGGAAATGTTGCTGGCGCAATTGTAAAATGGTCAATTTTAATTTTAGCGGCTTTAATGATTTTAGCTCAGTTAGGAATTAACACAATGTTAATACAAACTCTTTGGGGAGGAATTGTTGCTTTAGTAGTAATTTCTGCTGGCCTTGCATTTGGTTTAGGAGGAAAAGATATTGCAGCTGAGATTTTAAAAGATTTAAAAGATAAGATAAAAAAGTAATTAACACTTGACAAGTAATTTTGATTTGCTAAAATTTGTTTATTATGAGAATACAAGAAAATATACGAAAAAAAAGAAGCGGTTGATTTTTATTTTGTTCGTAAGTTTTCTAAATCAAAAAACCGCTTCTTCTAAAGCGGTTTTTTGATAAAAATTTTAAATAGAAAATGAATGACAGAAAGAATGGGAAGAGAGTACTTTGAAAATTAAATATTGATAGTTAATAATTATTTATTGATTATTAATTGTCAGCCGCAATATTGCTTTTAAAAAAGAGAAAAAATAAAAATTTTTTAAGGGCAGATGGTGGATGCCTTGGGATATCGAGGCGATGAAGGACGTGGCGTAACTGCGATAATCCTCGGGGAGGTGTTGAGCAACCTTTGATCCGGGGGTTTCCGAATCGGGAAACCGGATGCAGGCTTAACCTGCATCATCTTATTAGATTTTCTAATAAGAAGCGAACCCGCTGAAGTAAAACATTTCAGTAAGCGGAGGAAAAGAAAAAAAATTGCCTTTTTATTTTTTTCTTATTTTTATTTTTTAGATATTTTAAATATTTTAATAATTTGATAAGAAAAAAATAAAAAGCACATTCCCTTAGTAGTGGCGAGCGAACAGGGAGGAGCCCAAACTGCTTTACATTTTGTAAAGCAGGGTTGTAAGAAAGTATTGTCCGGAGCAATCCGGAGGGAGAACATTTAGATAAAGCTTCGTTAATTGAATGCTCCTGGAAAGGACAACCATAGAGGGTAATAGTCCCGTAAATGAAAACGGCTTTATGCTCCTTGATACTTTTCTTGAGTACTTTAAGGCATGATAACCTTGAAGGAAGCAGGCCGAACTATCGGCCAAGGCTAAATACTACGATATCTCCGATAGTGAACAAGTACCGTGAGGGAAAGGTGAAAAGCAGGGAGGTGATCCCGGTGAAATAGTACCTGAAACCATTTTGCCCACAAAGACTCGGAGCTTTACGTTTTTACGTAAGGTGACGGGGTGCCTATTGAAGAATGAGCCAACGAGTGCTTTACATTGCTTTATTTAAGCGCCTCCGGCGCGTAAGTATAGTGAAAGCAAGGGTGAATAGCCCGACCTTAAGCGATGTAGAGCGACCCGAAGCCAATGCGAGCTTACCATGGACAGGGTGAATCTCGTAGAAATACGAGAGGAGGCCCGAACCCGTGAGCCGTGCAATACTCTGGGATGATCTGTGGTAAGTAGTGAAAAGCTAATCGAGCTTGGTAATAGCTGGTTCTCTCCGAAATAGCTTTAGGGCTAGCGCCTACAATACTTTTTGCAGGTAGAGCACTAGAAGGGATATCGTGCCGTACGGTAGGTATTCCTACTAAACTCCGAATAGTAAAAAGATTAATGTAGGTAGTCAGACTGTGGGGGCTAAGCTCCATGGTCGAAAGGGAAACAGCCCAGATCTTCATCTAAGGTCCCTAAACTTTCTGATTTATCAGAATCTTAGTTTTTTAAACTAAGAGAGCTAAGTGCTATGAAGGAAGTAGAATTCCTTTGATAGTTAGGAGGTTAGCTCAGAAGCAGCTATCCTTTAAAAAGTGCGTAACAGCTTACTAACTAAGGAATTCTGCGCCAAAGATTTAACGGGGCTAAGCTCAGTACCGAAGATAAGGATTTGCTTATGTTTTACATAAGCAAATGGTAGGAGAGCGTTCTTAACACACTGAAGCTGAAGGGCGACCAACAGTGGAGTGTTAAGAAGTGAGAATGTTGGCACGAGTAACCGCAATCCCGATAAAAACTCGGGACACCGAAAACCTAAGGTTTCCTTGACAATGACAATCAGTCAAGGGTTAGGCGGGCCTAACTTTTTATCCGAAAGGATAAAAGGGATGGACAGCCGGTTAATATTCCGGCCCTTCTATAGTTTTAACTAAAGTGACGAAGACATTGAGTTTAAGAGTATTATTGGATTTACTTTGCCTTGCAAAAGGCAGGAGATTTAACTACGGTTAAATCAACTTAAATGATATTTCTTCCTAGAAAAGCTTTAGCAGAATTCTATAGAATCCGTACCGAAAACCGACACAGGTGGGTTGGTATAAATGTACCAAGGTGAATGAGTGAAAGCTCCTGAAGGAACTCGGCAAAAAAGTGTCCGTAAGTTCGCGATATGGACTTCCAATGCATTGCATTGGACGCAGCGAACGTACCCCTAGCGACTGTTTATCAAAAACACAGGTCCCTGCTTAACTCGTAAGAGGATGTATAGGGGCTGAGGCCTGACCAGTGCTGGAACGTTAATCTCGTCGGTCTTATTAGTTTTCTAATAAGGCTGAATGAGTGAAGCGCCAGTGAACGTCGGCGGTAACTATAACCGTCCAAAGGTAGCGTAATCCCTTGCCGGGTAAGTTCCGGCCCGCATGAAAGGCTTAACGACTAGGGGACTGTCTCCAGGAGTTGCTCAGTGAAAATGCAACACCGGTAAAGATGCCGGTTACCTGCGGCTAGACGGGAAGACCCCAGGAGCTTTACTGCAGTTAAATATTGAGTTTTGGTTTTAAATGCGTAGCGTAGGTGGGAGACTATGAAGCCTCGATTTCGGTCGGGGTGGAGTCGCCAATGAAACACCACTCTTTTAAAACCTTTATTCTAATCTCGCTTTTGCGGGAAACAGTGTTTGACGGGCAGTTTAAGTGGGGTCCTTGCCTCCTAAAAAGTAATGGAGGCGTTTAAAAGGTCGGCTAGCTCCGGATGGAAATCGGAGCGATAGCGCAAAGGCATAAGCCGGCTTTACTGCAAGAGGGATAACTCGCGCAGTTGGGAAACCAGAACTTAGTGAACCGACGGATTTTCATAGAAAATCCGGAGATCATCAAACAAAAGTTACCCTGGGGATAACAGGCTAGTAGAGCCCGCGAGTCCACATCAACGGCTCTGTTCGGCACCTCGATGTCGGCTCACCTTATCCTGGGGCTGGAGAAGGTCCCAAGGGTTGGGCTGTTCGCCCATTAAAAAGGTACGTGAGCTGGGTTCAAACCGTCGTGAGACAGGTTGGTCACTATCTACCGCAGGCGTAAAATCTTGAGGGGAGTTGTTCCTAGTACGAGAGGACCGGAACGAACTGACCTCTGGTCTACCAGTTGTTCTGCCAAGAGCATCGCTGGGTAGCTATGTCGGGAAAGGATAAGCGCTGAAAGCATATAAAGCGCGAAGCCTACCCCAAGATTAGGATTTTTAGCTTCCTCAAAGATGATGAGGTTGATAGGCTACAGGTGTAAGTGGAGTAATCCATTAAGCCGAGTAGTACTAATAAAGCGATCAAATTTATTTTTCTCTTAAATTAAAAGTAAATTAGCGGCTGACAATTGATAATCAATAAAAATCAAGGATTCTGTAAGACGGCGATACCAAAGGTGCTCCACCCGATTCCATTTCGAACTCGGAAGTGAAATCCTTTAGGGCCGATGATAGTGGCTTTGCCGCGAAAGTAGGTCGCCGTCCTACAGAGTTCTTGATTTTTTATTTTTAAAGACTTTTTAAGGTCTTTTTTTTATTTTTATTTAGAGTAGAATTAAAGTAGAAATTAGATATTATTTGTGGAAAATATTTTTATGAAAAAAAAGAAAAAAAATATTTTTAGAAATTTAATAATAGTTTTAGTTTTTATTGGAATTTTATTTTTATTAAATTTATATCAAAAAGAAATAAAATCTTTTTCTTATAATCTTTTTTTACCGATTCAAAAAGTTTTTTGGAAAATAGGGGATAGTACTTCTGATTTTTTTAATGTTTTTATAAAAATAAAAAACGCTGCCGAAGAAATTAATAAATTAAAATCAGAAAATAAAAAACTTTTATACGAGATTTCAGATTTAAAAGAAGTTAAAAAACAAAATGAATTTTTAAGAAAAGCTTTAAATATTGGATTAAATAAAGATTTTGATATTTTATTTGCCAATATTGTAGCAAAAGATATAAATTCAGATTCAATTTTGATCGATAAAGGAGAAGTTGATGGTGTCTTAAAAGATATGCCAGTTTTAACTGAAGAAAAGATTTTAGTAGGAAAAGTTGAAGAAGTCTATAAAAATAGTTCGAAAATAATGCTTATTTCTAATAAAAAAAGTGAAATTGATGTAAAGATTCAGAAAGAAGAGAACAATAATGATATTTTTGGAATTTTGAAGGGCGAAGGAAATTTTAAAATTATTTTAGATCTAATTCCAAACGAAAAAGAAGTTTTTAAAGATGATAAAATTATTACAACAAGTTTAGGCGGGATTTTTCCTCCGAATATTTTAATTGGAAAAATAAAAGAAGTTAAAAAAAGCGATGTTTCTTCATTTCAGTATATAGAAGTTGATCCATACTTTGATATTAAAGACATCGAATCCTTATTTGTTGTGAAAAATATTTTAAATCATTAAATATGAATTTTAAAAAAATATTAATTTTAATTTTTTTTCTTTATATTCTAATTATTTTTCAAACGAGTTTTTTAGTGCATTTTGATATATTAGGATTTATTCCAAACTTTATTATTATTTTTATTGCTTTATTGTCATTATTTGAAAAAAATAAAAAATTTTTATCATTATCAGGATTATCAAGTATTGTTGGAGGTTTTTTTCTTGATTTATTTTCTTTTAGGCTGTTTGGCTTTTATATTTTAATATTATCTTTAATAACAATTTTTATAAAAAAGATTATTAAAAACTATGTTGAGATTTCCTTTTAATAAAAAATCAAAAAT
>Ga0116191_1001503_pt1 | contig 18833 bp, 14 predicted proteins | sample AD_UKC111_MetaG_FD_89897 | JGI IMG/M metagenome (GOLD analysis project Ga0116191, IMG submission 89897) | Active sludge microbial communities of municipal wastewater-treating anaerobic digesters from Hong Kong - AD_UKC111_MetaG | ecosystem: Engineered > Bioreactor > Anaerobic > Digestate... | reverse complement strand
CTAAACAATACCGACACAAGGGAAAAAATATATCAGCAGCTGTTGATATATGCCAAGCTTTATAAGCTTGACGGGATTAACATCGATTTTGAAAATATATATATGAAAGACAGGAATATGCTTACTCAATTCATGAGAGAGCTGGCACCTTTATTAAGGGAACAAGGGCTGGTGGTGTCAATTGACGTCACCTTCAGGTCTTCCAGTGAAAATTGGTCCATGTGCTATGACAGAAAAGCCCTGTCCCAGGTGGTTGATTATGTTGCAGTAATGGCATATGATCAGCATTGGGCTTCAAGTCCGATAGCAGGCTCTGTTGCAGAGCTTGGATGGGTTGAAAGGGGCCTTGAAAGAATTCTTGAAGAGGTTCCGAAGGAAAAGCTGCTTCTGGGGCTTCCATTCTATACAAGGGTATGGAAGGAAGAAACCATAGATGGTAAGATTAAGGTAACGTCAACAGCAGTATCCATGGGAAAGGTGGAACAAATACTGTCAGAAAAGAAGCCTGAAGTAATATGGGATGAAGAAAGCGGCCAGCACTATGCCGAGTATAAGGAAGGCAAGGCCACATATAAAATTTGGATAGAGGATGATAAGTCAATAAATCTCAAGTCATCTCTAATCCACAAGTATGACCTGGCGGGGGCGGCATCCTGGAGAAAGGGTTTTGAATCGGAGGACATCTGGGCTGTGCTTGAGGACAACCTGAAGGTGAAGCAGAATTATGCCCAATGGGCTAATGCCAATAGTGCAGCTGCTGATTAATTTGCAAAGGCTGATGTTGCATGACTGTGGGAAATGAAATAAGAATATCGGTAAGGGATTTGGTGGAATTTGTTTACCGCTCAGGGGATCTGGATTCGCGGTTTGCAGGAATGGGAAAAGCCATTGAAGGAGCCAGACTGCACCAGAAAATACAGGGCTTGAGAAAAGATGAGGCGGCAGGCAGCGGAGAAATCTACCTCAAGGAAATAAGTGTTTCCATGAGGATATGTGTCAGGGGCATTACCTTTATTATTTCCGGAAGAATTGACGGATTGCTGCAAGGCAGTGAAGGTATTACCCTGGAGGAAATAAAGACAACTTCCAGCCCTTTGGATATTATAGGCGAAGACACTTACCCGGTGCATTGGGCACAGGTAATGTGCTATGCTTACATGTATGCATCGGAGCAAGCCCTAAAAACGGTCAATATCCGCCTGACCTATTATAATGCCGACAGCGGCGAGCAGAAGGTTTTCATCAAAACGGCCAGTATCGGGGAACTGGAAAAGCATTTTACCGAAGCGGTGGAGAAGTATTATGATTGGGCTTATGCAGCCTGCGAATGGATTGCATTGAGAAACAGCACCATAAGGGATATGGGATTCCCATATGACAAATACCGGAAGAATCAGAGAAAGCTTGCAGTTGCAGTATATAAGACAATAACTGCTTCAAAGAGGATTTTCATTCAGGCCCCTACAGGAACGGGAAAAACAATCTCGGCACTTTTTCCTGCAGTTAAAGCTATGGGAGAAGGCAATACCGATAAGATATTCTATCTGACTGCAAAAACCATAACCAGGCAGGCAGCCTTGGATGCAATCAGCAAAATGAAGTGTAAGGGACTCAGAATCAAAGCCGTTGTGCTGACGGCAAAGGATAAGATATGCTTCAAGGAGGAATCCGACTGCAACCCCGAGTACTGCGAATATGCAAAGGGCTATTACGATAAGGTGAATGCAGTATTGAAGGAGGTTTTTAAAAAGGAGGACATAATTACAAGGGAACTGGTGGAGGAGTACGCCGGAAGGCATATGGTGTGCCCCTTTGAGCTTTCGTTGGACTTATCCTATTGGACGGACTGTATTATATGCGACTACAATTATGTTTTTGACCCCAGGGTAAGCCTCAGAAGGTTTTTCGCGGAAACAGAAAGCAATTATGTGCTGCTGATAGACGAAGCGCACAATCTTGTGGATCGTGCAAGAGAAATGTTCTCGGCGGAGATTTATAAGAAGCCTTTTCTTGAAATAAAGCGCTTGATGAAGGTAAAAGCACCTTTGATATCAAAGGCAGCTAATGGTATCAACTCAGCTTTGCTTAAAATAAGGAAGAAAAGCGGAAGCAAGAACTGCTGCATGGCAAAAGAGGAGCTGAAGGAACTGTGCCAAGCCCTTAGGGCTTTTATAAGCCGGGGTGAGGAATGGCTTGGTTCAAATCATGGGGAACAAGGATACCGTGAGGTACTGGAGCTTTATTTTGAGGCAGCGGCATTCATAAGGATTTACGAGATTTTTGATGATAGATATACTGCATATGTTGAGCTGTCGGGAAGTGATGTAAAGCTTAAGCTTTTCTGCCTGGATCCTTCCAAGCTTCTTGGTGAAATAACCGGAAGGATGAAGGCTTCTGTCTTCTACTCGGCCACTTTGACGCCCTTGTATTATTTTAAGGATATTCTCGGAGGCAGCGAAGAGGATTATAACATAAGGCTGGATTCTCCCTTCGAAGAATCCAACCTTAGCCTGACTATCGCCGGGGATGTGTCCACCAGATACACGGACAGGGAGGGCAGCCTTTCGGAAATAGCCGATTACATCAAGACTGTAGTAAGTGCAAGAAAAGGCAATTATCTCATATTTTTTCCTTCATACAAATATATGAATGAGGTGTTTGGCCTATTTACCGAGAGATATCCTGGCATCGGAACAATTTTGCAGCAGCCTGCCATGCAGGAGGAAGAAAAGGAGCGCTTTCTTCAATGCTTCTGCCGGGATAATAAAAAGGAACTGGTTGGATTTGCAGTGATGGGAGGAATATTTTCAGAAGGAATAGATCTTGCGGGGGAAAGGCTTATTGGAGCTGTCATTGTGGGTGTCGGCCTTCCGCAGGTATGCTTTGAAAGAGATATTATAATGGATTTCTTTAAAAAGAAGAACAATATGGGTTTTGAATATGCGTACATGTATCCGGGGATGAATAAAGTTATGCAGGCAGCCGGAAGGGTCATCAGGTCTGAATCCGACCGGGGCGTTGTGCTGCTTATAGATGAAAGGTTTTGCAGCAGCCGGTATACCTGTATCTTCCCTCGGGAATGGCTGCATAATAATAATGTTGAAAGCCATGAGGAATTAGGACGAATATTGGAGGAGTTTTGGAGTCGATATTCATAATCCTATTCATTATCGTTATTTTGCCAGTAAGGCATTTTGCTATAATTACCATTATGTTGATTTTGTTTTCTATATTCCTGTGGGCTTATACCTTCGCATTGACGAAAAGCACGTGCAAAAGACGACCCATTTAGATAGCCTGTCTGAATAGCTATATCAATAATACGGTATTGTGTGTTGATTAATAATTCTTTGGCTTTTTCCATTCGTATTTTGGTTAAGTATTCATTTGGGGTCATTTTTTCCCGGTTTTTAAACCAACTTATATAATATGTAGGATTATAGTTTTCTAAATGAGCCAACAACTCAATACTAATTTTTTCGGTATAGTGAGTTTGCATATATTGAACTGATTGAGATTTACACTCACATATCATTTTAGAATATAGATAGTAGTATAAGTAACGAAGAGAATCTCTGTCCGAATCCATTCTAATTTCGTAATGGATTAAAGCTATTAAAGGTCGAAGATAATCGGGTATGTGAAATATTGGATTATTTTCAAGCGATGATAAATCTTCTTTTTTTAGCATGTCCGGTGGAATGCTAAACCAAATTACTTTCTCTGTGCAGATAACCCTGTGAAATACATTAGGAGAAACAAAGGCATAAGAACTCGAGTTAAGCCAATAATCAGTTTCATCTAAACGTAAATACAACATGTTAGAAACAGGAATGAAAATATGTGCATGTTCATGGGAATGTCCTGTCATATAGCTCGGGACTAAATCATAACAACATTCAACTTTGGGCACGATAATCACCTCAATCTAATATCTACATTCAAATTCCTCAAAATGCTATGACTTCAATCTATTATAATTCCAAATCCAGACAATTGCATTGCACACTTAACTAGTTTTCATAACTATTATAGCATTTTGCTGTTTATTATGCGCATAAAGACCAAGGAAAATATGAATATCTGCATATTATAATATGAATATAAGTATATAATGTGAATTTATTAGCATTAATATTTTCTAAAGAACCCTGAATAATGAGAAAATAGAACAAGTTATAATGAATTTTTGTTAAAGATAATCAGAGTTACTGCACATAAAGTACTGGGTGAAAATGATAATATGTAAATCAAGAATTATCTCCATTAATGGATTTTCTTAAGAGTACAAGAAACAAATTATGTAAATATTAAGAGCTTATATGGAAGCAGAAATGAGGTGTAATTATTTGCATGGAATAAAGAAAATTCGCAATTACGACCAACTTATCAGTCATGGTGATATTGAAGCGCGTATAAAAGTTCTTCAGTTAATGGATGCGGTATTGCAGGATGTTGATGCTGGTAAGCGTATTCAGGAGATCATGTCGCTTGATGGAGATATTCTGACAATTGGAGAGCGTTCATGGGATATTTCTAAGAAGAAGAATATTTACTTAATAGGTGCAGGCAAAGCATGTAACGCCATGGCCCAAGCTGTTTGTGATGTTATGGGAGAACGAATTTCTCGAGGTATAATCTCAGTAAAAGTTAAGGAAGAGCATGATCATTACTTTAATACGGAGGTTTATGTAGGTGGCCATCCGCTTCCGAATGAAGAGGGAATGAAAGCAGCAAGACGTATGCTCGAATTGATCAATCAGGCAGGCTCTGATGACCTATTTATCTCAGTGTTTAGCGGTGGAAGTTCAGCACTCCTGACCTATCCCGTTAACGGAATTACCCTGGAGGATGAAATTGCAACTCAGGATATTTTGCTTAAGAGTGGTGCAAAAATCATTGAAATAAATGCAGTGCGCAGACATATTTCACGTACAAACGGAGGCCGTCTTGCAGAAATGATATGCAAAGAAAAAGGCGCTGAACTTATCAGTATTATGGTAGGAGATTCTGTGGGACAACCCCCAACTTCTAATCGGGGTAAACCTGTAGTTTTTTATGGTACACCCGTAGCCGCTGATGATACGACTATTCAAGATGCCCGCAACATGATTGTTAACTACAATCTTGGGAAAAAGCTCCCAAAGAGTGTTATTGATTTCATCTGGGATGATGACAAAGTCATGGAAACACCTAAGCAGTTTGATGATAAGCTTACTACTTTTTTAGTAGGCAGTTTAGCAGACTCATGCGAATCAGCGATTGCAGCTGCAAATAATATGGGAATTCCGTATATTATTCTCACAACTTTTCTGGAGGGAGAAAGCAGGGAGGCCGGTCAGTTCTTATCATCTATTGCGAGAGAAGTCAAGACCATGAAAAGGCCAATAACTCCGCCTTGTTTTGTAATATGTGCGGGAGAGACAACTACCAGGATTGATTCACCACCTAAGGGTATCGGTGGTCCATCTCAAGAGCTGGTTCTTGGATTATCAATTGGTATAAGGAACTTTCAATGTATAGCGGGCGCTTCAATCGACACAGAAGGAACAGATGGTCCCACAATATATGCAGGTGGAATTGTAGACGGGAGTACAATAGACAGATTTGAAGCTGTAAACATAAACGTCTACGAAGCTCTTAGGACACATGTAACCGGAAATGCACTCATGTCCATCGGAGATAATATTTTTACCGGGAATACCGGAACAAACTTATGTGATTTAAATGTTATTTATATTTATTAGCTAATGAAAAACAAATAATAAAAATTATTTTAATAGGAGAAATGGAATAATGGAAAGTAAGATTAAACAAGTCAAAGCAAGACAGGTATTGGATTCTAAAGGTAGACCTGTTGTTGAAGTTGATGTTATTACGGAGGATGGTTATAGGGGGCGAGCAGGTGCTTCAACAGGATCTTCAGTTGGAATTAATGAATCTTTTGTTATGCGGGATGGCAATCCCAAGCTTTTTGGCGGAATGAGCGTTTATAGGGCAATCGAAAAAATTGAAAGAATAATTGCTCCTGCAATTATAGGAAAAGATGTAAATGATCAGGAAGCGATTGATCGTATAATGATTGAACTGGATGGTACCCGTTTAAAGACTAACCTTGGAGGCAATGCAATATTCGCTGTTTCGGTAGCGGTTGCCAGGGCAGCTGCAGCTGTTAAAAATACTTCGTTGTACCGAAATATGGCAACTAATGATATTAAGTATATATTTACTCCTGCATCCAATATCGTTAATGGCGGAAGTTATCACGACAAAACCCTTGCCTTCCAGGAGTTTATGATTATGCCATATGATGTTCCAACTATAAACGATGCTATCCGTATAATTGTTGAAGTCTTTCAACATCTAGGTGATGTCATCAAAAAGAATAATAACGGTCGTCCTGCAAACATGGGTAATTATAGTGGCTACGGTGCTCCCTCCGATGATCCCTTTGAAGTGTTAGATCTAATTTCTAAGGCTGTCAGTGACCTTGGATATGAAAACAATGTTGTATATTCTATCGACTGTGCAAGCAGCGAATTCTATGATGAAAAGGAAAATGCGTATCTCTACCGAGGTAAGCTGATAGATAGAGAAGAGATTATTAAAGTGCTTATAGATATTGCTAATAAATATCCTATTGCATTCATTGAAGATGCACTACAGGAGGAAGACTTTGAAGGATTCAAATTTGCGAATCAGCGTATCAATTCAGTCATTATTGGTGATGATTTCATTTGCACCAGTTTAGATAGGGCTAAGAAAGCTGTGGAAATGGGAGCAGCAAGAGGAATGATATTCAAGCCGAATCAAGCTGGTACATTGACAGAGGCACTTGAAACCGCCCGCTATATGATGGATAAAGGTATGTTAGTAGTTCCATCTGGAAGAGCAGGTGGTGTTCTGGACTCTCCGGAAAAAGAAATTGGACTTGCTTTGGGTACTGAAGTAGTTAAGAGTGGTGCTCCCAGAAGCGGAGAACGGACAGACGGCTTAAACTTTGCAATACGTGCTGCTGAGGAATTTAACATACCAATGGTTAATATTAAAGAGCTTCCTTATTTTAAGCATCTAAAGAAATAATGTTGTGTTCTTTTGCTTGATGCATTGCATTTATATTCATATGCAATATATCAATAAATACTAAAAAGAAAAGGAGATTTGATGATGGGAAAATTAGTTAAAAGTATCCTTGTTATGTGTATGTGTCTGGTTATGATCTTATCCACTGTAGCATGCGGTAATAGTTCACCGGCTCCAACTACAGGTACTGATGCTGATGTTGAGGCAGCAGAGACTAGTGGAGCCATTAAATCTTCTAAAAATTCAATGACTATAGTTATTCCGGCGGATCCCGGTTCTTTAGATCCCCATGATAACGTTATGCAAAATAAACATCAGTCTACTCGTCAGATTTATGAGACTCTCGTAGTGTATGATGAGAATGGCAAGCTTTCACCTTGGTTGGCTGAAAGTTGGGAATATGAAGACGATTTGACGCTTGTTCTCCATATTCGTAAAGGTGTCAAATTTCATAATGGGGATGAACTGAAGGCAAGTGATGTATTGTTCTCACTCAAGAGAACCCGTGATGACAACACACCTGCTGCAATGCAAGTCAACAAAGTCAATTTTGACAAGTGTGAGATTGTGGATGATTATACGCTAAAACTAGTAACTAATGAAGTATATGCGCTTCAGCTTCCAATGCTCGAAAATCCACTTTGCGGCATAATCAGTGAGCGTGCATATAAAGAGTCTAATGGAAATTTCTTTGAGGCTCCGATAGGCACTGGCCCCTACAAGGTTGTTAAATATAATTCTGGCGATAGCCTAATTTTAGAAGGGTTTGAGGATTATTGGATTGAAGGACAGCCTTATGTAAAGAATTTAAATATTCGTTATATTACTGATGCATCCTCGCGCGCCATCGAAGCAGAGTCCGGCGGCGCCGACATAGTATATGAAATCAGTGCAAATGATATTGACCGTATTAATGATAACCCGGATCTAAACCTTGTTTCTGCAATGGGAGCAAACACCAGCTATTTGTATTTTAACCAAGCAATTAAGCCTCTTGATGATATACGGGTCCGTGAAGCAATTTGGTATGCGGTAGATATCCCAAGCGCAATTGAGATTGCTTACAGAAACTTTGGCCAACTTGCAGATGGCTTTATTTCTCCCGGAATTGATGGTCGTCACCCTGATCTCAGTTCATATTTTCCAACCAGAGATTTGGAACGTGCAAAAAAATTGCTGGCGGAGGCAGGTTATTCAGATGGCTTTGCTATAGGTATATCGTGCAATAGCTCTGATCAACAGCGTAAAGATTTTTGTGAAGCTATTCAAGCACAATTGGCTGAGGTCAACATAAAAGTTAGAATTGACGTTATGGATACGGCTCAGTGGGCAACTATGCTGTCTACAGGAAAAGGGGAACTTTGTATTTATGGTTTGACTGCCAGCACCGGAGAAGCGGGTCGTACCTTGTTCCGCTGGTTGCCGGACACCTCAGAATGGCCAATAAGCAGTTGGGAAAGCAAAGAGTACTATGATGTTATCAATGAAGCTCTCAGAACAGTTGATACAGAAAAACGTAATGAACTATATTATAAGTGCCAGGAAATGCTAATGGAGAACTATGTCGCACTTCCGGTTTGGCATAAAGAGCTAAATGCAGCTTGTCAGCCTGATGTTAAAGGATTTAGAATTTCACCTTCCTATGAGCAGCATTATCTCCAATATGTTTACTTTGAATAAGTTTTAAGCATATGTCTGTATGGTATGCTGCGCAAGTAGATGCTTCTGCTTGCGCAGCATAAATAATAACAAGTATATTAGAAGATGTAAGGTGGTGTTCCCAAATTGCTCAAATTTATATTTAGACGAATTTTACTGATGCTGCCTGTAGTGTTTGGCATTATTGTCATAATATTTACATTAATGTATTTAACACCAGGGGATCCTGCACTTTCAATATTGGGTGAAAATGCAACACCGGAGCAAATTCAGGCTATTCATGATGAATTAGGACTTGATGATCCTTATTTAGTAAGGTTGGGACGTTATTTTTTTGGTGTTCTTCAAGGTGACTTTGGTATTTCATATAAAAGTGGACGTCCTGTAATGGACGAAATTCTTCAACGTTACCCATACACGCTTAAATTGACTTTTGCTAGTGTTTTACTTGGTGTGATAATAGGTGTTACAGCGGGTATTATATCTGCAATCCGGCAATATTCAATACTGGACAATTTCTTTACTACATTTTCTCTGTTTGGAGTTTCTGCTCCATCTTTTTGGATTGCAATGGTTTTGGTACTGATATTTTCAGTAAGGTTAAAACTGCTGCCGGCTACGGGAAGTTATGAGTTTAAACATTGGATACTGCCTGTCTTCACTCTCGGCTTGCAAGCTAGTGCATCTATTATGCGTATGACACGGTCAAGTATGTTAGAGGTTATTCGTCAAGATTATATCCGTACCAGCAAGGCTAAAGGTCAATCTGAGTTTATTACTGTAATGAAGCACGCATTTAAAAATGCTCTAGTTCCAATTATTACAGTTATCGGAATCCGTATATGCGGTTTTTTGGCTGGTGCGGTTCTCGTTGAAACCGTTTTCGCAATTCCGGGATTAGGTAAGTTCATAATTGATAGTGTAAACTTTAAAGATTATCCGATTGTGCAGGGTGGTGTGCTTTGGATCGGCTTGAATTGTATTGTCATAAATCTGATTGTCGATATTATCTATTGTTTTGTTGATCCACGTATTAAATCATTATATGCATTGAAGAAAACAAAAAAACAAAAGGTGACTTCGATTACCGCACAGGGAGTGTAGGTGACTATTATGAGCGAAATAACAATAGTTAAAAATAAAGGCGCAATAAAGCGCAAAAAAAATACACCGATGTATGAAGTTTGGAACCGTCTTAAGAAAAACAGAATGGCAATGGGTGGCCTCATTGTCCTCTTCATTATACTACTTTCGGCAATTTTTGCACCTTATATTATTCCATATGACTACGCAGAGCAGGACTATGATGCTAAACTGCAATTACCGAATAGTGAACATTGGTTTGGAACAGATAATTTTGGCCGTGATATTTTTAGCCGTATCATCTACGGAGGAAGGTACACGCTTTTTATCAGTTTCACTTGTATTACAATAGCTGCATTTATTGGTTCAATTATGGGGCTGATTGCGGCATTTTACTCTAGATTGGACAATATTATTATGCGAATTATTGATATTTTTATGGGAATACCAAGTATGCTTATGTGTGTTAGTATAATTGCAGCTTTAGGCAGTAACATGTGGAATATGATGATTGCTTTATGTGTTACTGCAGTGCCGGAATTTGCCAGAATCATGCGTGCTCAAGTGCTCACAATTAAAGAACAGGAGTTTATTGAATCGGCGCGTTCAATAGGAGCAAGTAACTTTCGGATAATACGTAAGCACATTATTCCTAATTCTATGGCACCTATTATTGTTCAATATACTCTTGGTGCGGTTAATGTAATTTTGATGAGTGCAGCGTTGAGCTTTATAGGTATGGGTGTGCAGCCACCGACTCCGGAATGGGGATTAATGATATCAGCAGGCAGGGCATACCTGCGTGATCAGTGGTATATATGCATTTTACCAGGCTTAGCAATAGTGGTTACAAGTTATGCTCTAAATCTGCTAGGCGATGGGCTGCGTGATGCGCTTGATCCGCGTCTGAAGCAATAAAGGGGGTTCGCAAAAATGGATAATGAACTTTTAAAGATAAATAACCTTGTAGTCCAGTACATTGTGGACCGGGATGTAATTGAGGCCATAAATGGTATTTCACTAACAATTCATGATGGAGAAACTTTGGGCTTAGTAGGAGAGACAGGGGCAGGGAAAACGACGACAGCTTTAAGCATTATGGGATTAATTCCAAATCCGCCTGGAAAGATAGCAGAAGGAGAGATTTATTACAATAATGAAAACTTGCTGAAAAAAAGCGAAAAGGATATGCGAAAGATACGCGGGAAAGAAATCGCAATGATTTTCCAGGATCCTATGACTTCGCTTAATCCGGTTTTGACTGTTGGAGATCAAATTATGGAAGTAATAAAGCTGCATAATAAGGTTTCCCAAGAGGAAGCAACATTAAGAGCTAAAAAAATGCTTGAAATGGTAGGCATTCCGGGAGAACGCTATAATGAATATCCACATCAATTTTCAGGAGGCATGAAGCAGCGTGTAGTTATTGCAATAGCACTAGCTTGTAATCCCAAGCTGTTGATTGCGGATGAGCCGACTACTGCCCTTGATGTGACAATACAGGCACAGGTCCTGGATCTTATGAAAAAGTTGAAGGAAGAGTTCAAGACTTCAATGCTTTTGATTACACATGATCTTGGGGTAGTTGCTGAGGTATGTGACAGTGTGGCAATAATGTATTCAGGAGAGATTGTAGAAAAAGGAAACATCAGTGATGTATTTCGTAATACTTTGCATCCATATACAAAAGGTCTTTTTAACTCAATTCCTGATGTGAATTCGGAAAGCGAACGTTTAGAATCGATTCCTGGTATGGTTTCAGATCCTTCCAATCTCCCTAAGGGATGCAAATTTCATCCGCGTTGTCAGTACAAAACAGCAGCATGTGAGGAACAAAATCCTGAATTGAGAGAAATTTCGCCGGGACATTTAGTCAGATGCTTGTATGCTAAACAAACAATAGAGGAGAAATGATATGAAAACGCTTTTGGAAGTCAACAATTTAAAAAAATATTTTACAACAAAATATGGAATGCTGCATGCTGTAGATGATATTACCTTTAAGCTTGAAGCAGGAAAAACATTGGGCGTAGTTGGTGAATCAGGCTGTGGGAAATCTACACTTGGCCGTGTGATTCTGCATCTTTTGAATCCTACTTCAGGACAGATTATATTTAGCGGGGAGGATATCTCATCTCCATCAAAAGCTAAACTGCATGAATTGAGAAAAAATATGCAGATGATTTTCCAGGATCCGTTTTCCTCTCTCAATCCTAGACAAACTGTGGCACAAACAATCGGCGAACCTCTGGAAATCTATAGAGTTTGTAAAAATAAGCAAGAATACAGTGAGCGTGTTAAAGAAATAATGGATGTGGTCGGTCTTGCTGAGCGTTTTGAAAATTCTTATCCACATGAATTGGATGGTGGTCGCCGTCAGCGTATTGGTATTGGCCGCGCACTTGCATTGAATCCTAAATTTATTGTATGTGACGAACCGGTATCAGCATTGGATGTTTCAATTCAAGCACAAATTCTTAATTTGATGCAGGATTTACAGAAACAACTTAATCTCACATATATCTTTATTACACATGATTTATCTGTAGTAAAACATATTTCTAACGATATCATGGTAATGTATCTTGGTGTTATGGTGGAAAAGACAACTACGAAAGAATTGTTTGAAAAGCAGTTTCATCCATATACAAAAGCTTTACTTTCAGCGATTCCGTCAGCCAATCTTGACGTTAATCGTGAACGTATTCTACTGAAAGGCGAGCTTACTTCTCCCATTGAACCGGAGGAAGCGTGCCGCTTTGCACCTCGTTGCCAATATGCAGAAGAAATATGTCACAGCAAGCAACCTAAGCCTATAGAAGTTGTGCCAAATCATTTTGTAGCATGCCATTTGGTGAAGGAAATAAATCAGCTATAATTATTTAATTACTGTAATTTTTTGAAGAGGAGTGAATAATATGATAGTTAAAGAAGCCAATGTATATGTTGTTGAGACAGGTAGTTTTCGACCTATTATAGTTGAATTGGTCACAAATGAGGGAATTACCGGAATTGGCGAGGGTGCTGTTGGATTTGGTGTTGGCTGCTATGCAGCAGGCAAGATGATGGAGGATTTAGCAAAATGCTTTGTCATTGGAAAGGATCCGGCAAATATCTCGAGTATATGGAATGATTTCTATTACGATACATTTTGGGGAAAGGGAGCAGGAGCAATTTTCTATGCTGCTGTCAGTGCTATTGAGCAAGCATTATGGGATATAAAAGGTAAAGTATTGGGAGTACCGGTTTATCAACTGCTAGGAGGAAAACAACGTGATGAGTTACGTGTTTATGCAAATGACTGGTCACATAGTTGCGCTACAGCAGAAGATTATGCTGTGCGTGCCTCAGAAGTGGTTGCGGATGGATTTGATGCAATCAAAATGTACCCACTTGGTCAAGTTGACCCGGTTCGTCATATAAATGTTCACCTGAAGAATCGCGAGATTACCAAGGAAAATTATAAGCGTTGCATTAAAGCTGTCAAGCTTACGCGTGAAGCTATTGGTCCTGATATAGATCTTATGGTAGATGTTACAGCTGAAGGTACAACTGATGTTATGACTAAAATAGGTATAGAAATTGAGCAGTATAATCCATTTTGGTACGAAGAAGCAATGGATGCTTTTGATGTGGATGCATATGCATCTGTAAAAGCTAAGGTTAATATCCCTATAGCAACAGGAGAACGTCTGTATACCAGATATGGTTTTCGCCGCTTATTAGAGATCAGGGCAGTAGATATTGTGCAACCGGACCCCGGGACCTGCGGTGGCATTATGGAATTATGGCGTATTGCTGCAATGGCTGAAACTTACAATATGCGTGTTGCACCTCATAATTGCGGCGGGCCTGTGCTTACTGCAGCAGCAGTTCAACTATCAGCCTGCCTAACTAACTTTGTGATTCAAGAAGTGTTTCCGTATCGTCCTGAAATTCATTACGATATTGTAGAAAATCCTCTTGAGTATCAAATTAAAAATGGCCGTATGAAGGTGCCAACTGAACCGGGCTTGGGTGTTGCACTGAATCATAAAACTGTTGACCCATTCCGTGTTGCACATATAACCCTCGACTAATAATATACAAAACTTATAGAACAACGAAGACAGGACATTTTATCCTCATCTTCGTTGTTCTATTCTGTCTTGCAAATTGTAATCTATAGATATATACTATTATTCGATAGCATGTGGGTTTATATATTAACATATTATCGTACCACCCGGAGGTTAATATGAACTCTAAGATTATTAATAGGCAAGAACTTTTGAGTTTGGGAAATATAACATCAAGAACGGTTGTTCTTGACGTTATTGAGCGCACACTATGTAAATTAGATTCTTACAATAGATTACTTAGTTTTATTTCATATGATGGCAACATCTTACGTATAGGAGATAATACTTGGGATTTGACTAAAAAACGCAATGTCTATTTGATTTGTGGTGGAAAAGCAGCAAATGCGACATGCATGGCATTGGAAAAGATATTAGGTAATCGGCTTACACAAGGTATAGCAATAATAAAATCTCTGGAAGCAGAAGATAGATTTGAGAAAAGTGAGGTATTCATTGGTGGACATCCTCTTCCAAACATGGAAGGCTATAAAGCTTGTCTCAGAATATTGGAATTAGTTGAGAGTGCTACTGAGGATGATTTATTCATAAGTGCCATAAGTGGCGGTACTTCAGCTTTAATGTCCTGCCCAATTGATGGCTTAACATTGGAGGAAGAAATTCTTGCTACAGATATCATGCTTAAAAGCGGAGCAAATATTCATGAAATAAACTCAATTCGGCGTCACATCTCGCGTATTAATGGCGGACATTTAGCCCAGAGAATAGAAGAAAGGGGGGCTGAAATGATTCTGTTAATGCACATGGATGTAATTGGTTATCCACCAACCTTTGACCCGGGGAAAGCTACTATAATAACAGGAGGACCTATGGCACCGGATCCAACTACACTTCAGGACGCCAAAAACGCTATTCTCAATTATAATGTAGCAGACAAGTTACCAAAAACTATAATAGACTTTTTCGATAATTGTACTGAGGCAAACGAAACTCCAAAATCTTTACGCAGACATACCAGCTTTTGTATTAACACTTTACCGGATATATGTACATCTGCAAAAATGGTGGCTTCTGAAATGGATATACCAGCATTTATTCTTACTTCAACCCTTACCGGTTCCAGCAAAGAAGCAGGTAAATTTTTCGCAGCTATTGCAAGGGAGATATATGAAACAGGCCGTCCTTTTCAAGCTCCCTGTATGTTGATTGCTTCAGGTGAGGTAAGCACGTTAATAGATGATCCACGAAGTATACGTGGACTTGGCGGGCCAGGTCAGGAATTGGCAGTTTCCTTTGCAATTGCAGCACGCGATATCCCAGGAGTTTGTCTAATTAGTATTGACAGTGAAGGTACTGATGGGCCAACTGACGCAGCGGGAGGCCTTGTAGATTCAACTACATTCCAACATGCTCTTGATAAAAGTGTTAACTTGTATAAAGCACTGAAAAATCATTCAACCTATTCTGCATTGAGCGATTTAGGTGGTCTTGTCCGAACCGGTAACACAGGTACAACGCTATGTGATTTGCATGTCCTTTATATTCCTTCGAGCAAGATAACAAGTGACCTGCATTGAACAAAATGAAAAGTGGAGTAATCAAAAATGAGTGCGATTTCAGCTGAAAATATGAAAAGCTTCTCAGACACTGTATCGGATTTGTATACCCTGTTCTTCAGGAGCTATCCCTTTATGAAGCCTTTTCTCATGAATATATTCCTGTTCAGCTCCGGCAACTTTGGAATAATCATCAAGGAAGAAGGACGCGAGGCAGGCAGGTTTTCAGTTTACCATAGTGCCGAAGGCATTATTGTCAAAGAAGGAATCAAAGAGGGGATCAATGTTAGAATCACATTGAACAGAAAGCACTATGAGGATATGATGCAGAACAGGAAAAAGTATATGGAGAAGCCCTATAAGCTGCTTAAGTTTTTTCCAGCTTTTTTAAGATCTGTTGCAATTGATGACAGAGCCCTGGCGCAGAATGTACTTGCAGGAAGCAAAGTAACCTTGAGGCCCGGGTTAGACAGTGACATATATTATTTGTTAAAGTGGTATAATGACATTGAGTTGAACAGGCTTGCAGGATGGAGCAATTCCAAGGTAACTCCGGACAAGTTGAGGTACAATATCTCAAGAAGCTTTGGGTATGATCCTATGAACCTTATGATTGATAATGAAGAGGGAACGCCTATAGGGACAATACAGCTCTATGATTTCAATGAACAGGATAAAAGCTGTAAGCTTGGCATAAGAATCGGGGATAGGGATTATTGGAGCAAAGGATATGGGGAGGATGCAGTCAGGACAATTCTTAGATATGCATTTTTTAATATTGATATATTCAGAGTTACTTTAAAGGTATATGAGTACAATGAGAGGGCGGTCAAATGCTATCTCAAATGCGGCTTCCGCTGCGAGGGCAGAACAAGGCAGTCGGCATGCATAGACGGAAAGTTCTATGATGAGATTATAATGGGGGTACTGAAAAGCGATTTTATTCAGTTGACGGATAAATAAGACACGGGGACGTTTCGAAACCACTGAAAAATGCTTCATAAATAATGTAAAAAATTCAACAAAATAGTATAAAATAGCACCAAAAAAACCCTTCTTGTGATATAATGAAAGTACCACAAACACTACATACAAGGAGGGTTTTAAGGTGCTTAAGAATGAATCTAAGCAATTAAGTCTATATTCAATATTATATAACAAAATTCCAGAAAATCATATACTAAAAAGAATTAATAGTGTCGTTGATTTTAGTTTCATAAACAAACTTCTGGAAAGCTCATATTGCAAATTTTACGGAAGACCTGCTAAAGAGCCTGAAATGATGTCTAAACTGTTGATTCTTCAGTATCTATACAACCTTTCAGATGAAAAAGTAATAGAAGATACAAGAATCAACCTGGCATACATGTGGTTTATCGGAGTGAACCCTGAGGATGACCTTCCTAATTCAAGCCTACTTGCTAAGTTCAGAACCCAAAGGCTTAAAGAAATAATGCTTGATGATATAATTAAAGAAGTTATCCGACAGTGTGTAGAAAAAGGAATTATCAAAGGAACAGGGATGACTGTTGATTGCACGCATACGCAGGCAAACACCGGAAAATTGATACCGGAAAGAATCATGAAACACCTTGCCAAGAAGATAATTAAAAATCTTAAAAAAGAAAAGGGAATGATACCTGATAACATAGATACTGACATTCCAAATTACAAGGAAATTGAAGACCCGAAGCAAGCAAAAGAAACCATGAAAAACTATTTGGAAAAACTTATAGATGATGCCAAAGCATCCGTTGAATCTGCAGAGGAATCAAATACGCAGAAAGTTTTAGATAAGGCTAAGGAGATATTAAGGGATCCTAAATTCTTAGAGCAGAAAGGTATCAGATCACTAGTAGATGAAGATGCAAGGGTAGGCCACAAAACAAAGACAGAAACCTTTTTCGGATACAAGATAGAATTTGCCATGGTGCCTGAAGAACGAATAATAACAGCAGTAACAGTAGGGAATGGAGCATATGTAGACGGAACAGAATTTGAGAAATTGTACAATATGACAAAAGAATGTGGTATCGACATAAGGGATGCATATGGGGATAAAGCTTATTTTAGAAAACCTATCCTTGATATACTTAAAGAACGTCATGTAAATGCATATATACCAGTAAGTGAATCTGCATATAAAATAGATGATAATAAATATTCATATAACAAAGATTCTGATCAATGGTTCTGTAATGAAGGAAACTATACTATAAAGAAAAGGAAACCAAAAAAGAAAAACAGGAATTCAGTTATATATTACTTCGATAAAGAAGGCTGCAAAAATTGCCCTAAAAGAAAAGGCTGCATAAAAGGCAAAACGATAGCAAAGAGCATGGAAATTAGCGTAAATACTCCTGAACTATATGAATATAGCCAGCGGGCAAAAACAGAAGAATTCAAGGAGAAGTATAAAAAAAGAGCAAGCCATGAATGGAAGAACGGGGAAATGAAAAGATTTCATGGAATGGATCGAGCCCGAGGGTACGGTCTTAGAAGCATGAGGACACAAGCAAAATTAACTGCATTAGCGGTAAACTTAAAGAGGATAGCCAATATGGTATCCTCTTTTTCTGATACGATTTCTTACTTTTTGGAAAAATTTACGGTTTTTTCTGGATAAGATCACTTTCTTGAAATAATTAGTTTAAAAACAGTGACTTTTTCAGTGGTTTCGGACGTTTCTCCTGTCTCACTGAAAGCGAGACAGGAGAAACGTCCCCATGTCCTCCCCATGTCCTCACGGTAAAGGTTCATGCTATTTATGATACAAAATCATTCCTTAAGCTTTGATTTTATGCTTTTCACAGCTCCGTCATAATACCTCTTGAGATTGCCGAAAATATTATTGGAAATCCTGACGGCAGGTTCTATATTTATCATAAGCTTTTCTCCGGCAATGTCTACTCTCAGCAGGCTGTCCTCCTGCAAAGAAACTGCTATTGCGTACTTATCGTCATTGCACATCATCATTCTTCTGGCTGACATATCTGCAATGCTGACTGAAAAAATCAGCAGAATTATGCAGAAGAATATCCCCAGGGCCTTCTTCAGCTTATTTTTTAATGCTTCCATCCTCTGTTTCTTTTTATCAACTCTCTTGCTCATCTGTATCTATTCCTTCAGGTCGTTTATTACTTCCCCCATAACCCTTGCAAAAAGCTCTGCCGAATATTGGGCTTCTTCAATAGTATTAAGCATGCATCCTACCTCTACCAGCATGGAGTGATTGCTGAAATAGAGGTTGTACTTGCCTCTGCTTTTTACATCGATTTTGTAGAATAATCCAGGATATATTTTATCCATCTTTTTCTTTATATATACTGCAAACTTTTCCAGTTCTGCGTAGTTTGGATTCTCTTTTGCTATT
>Ga0116191_1001500_pt1 | contig 18851 bp, 13 predicted proteins | sample AD_UKC111_MetaG_FD_89897 | JGI IMG/M metagenome (GOLD analysis project Ga0116191, IMG submission 89897) | Active sludge microbial communities of municipal wastewater-treating anaerobic digesters from Hong Kong - AD_UKC111_MetaG | ecosystem: Engineered > Bioreactor > Anaerobic > Digestate... | reverse complement strand
GCACATTTTCACCATGCGTTCAATCTGATTTTTATTTGTCACAGGCATAATTCCGGCTTCAATCGGCAGATTTATTCCTGCAAGTGCAGTTCTTTCTATAAAAGTATAGAAAGAATTATTGTCAAGGAAAAGCTGTGTCACAAGCTGATTTGCACCCGCATCAGCTTTTCGTTTAAGGTTTTGTATATCTTCGACAATGCTTTTGCTTTCAGGGTGTCCCTCCGGATAACAAGCTGCAAGAATGTTGAAATCTCCGTTTTTGATGATAAACTCTATCAGCTCGTCAGCGTGAGAAAAATCACCGCTTGGAGTAATTTCGGCATTAATATCACCTCGCAAAGCAAGAATATTTTCAATATTGTTTTCACGAAATCCGTCTAGAATATCAAGTACATTCGCTTTTGTGAGATTAATTGCCGGCAGATGTGCTACGCTTTCAATACCATATTTATTCTTTACAGCAGATGAAATTGCAAGTGTTTTTTCACAGTTTGCTCCGCCGCCTGCACCATAGGTTACACTGATAAAATCAGGGCTTAGTTTTCTTAATTCAGCAAGTGTTTCATATATTGTATCATCAGAAGCTGTTGGCTTTGGTGGAAAAACCTCAAATGACATGACTGTTTTATACTTAAACAAATCAGCTGTTTTCATACCTAATCTCCTTTGCTGCCTGAACAAGGTTCTCAAGGCTAGGGGCAGTTTCCTTTTCGTCTCTTGTTTTCAAACCGCAGTCCGGATTAACCCAAAGCTTTTCTTTAGGAATTCTGTCAAGCATTTTATAAAGTGCAGACTTGATTTCTGAAACGGTCGGAACTCGTGGCGAATGTATGTCATACACACCAGGACCAACTTCAGTGCGGAAATTATTTTCTTTCAGAGCATCTAAAATTGTTAAGTCGGAGCGGCTTGCTTCAAATGTGATAACATCTGCATCCATATCATCGATTTCTTTTATTATATCTGCAAATTCACTGTAGCACATATGAGTATGTATCTGTGTATCAGGCTTTACACCGCTGTGAACAAGTCTGAATGCAGGAATTGCCCAGTCAAGATATTCCTCATTCCAGTCTGATTTTCTAAGCGGGAGCTTTTCACGAAGCGCCGCTTCATCAACCTGAATAATTTTAATGCCGTTTGCTTCAAGGTCAAGAACCTCCTCACGTATTGCAAGACCTATCTGCAAAGCGCTTTCTTTAATGGATATATCCTCACGAGGGAAAGACCAGTTAAGTATTGTTACAGGACCTGTAAGCATACCCTTCATCGGCTTATCTGTAAGGCTTTGTGCATACTTTGACCATTCTGTTGTCATTGGCTTTGCTCTTGAAACATCTCCCCAAATAATCGGCGGTTTTACACAGCGTGTGCCATAAGACTGCACCCACGCTTTTTCAGTGAAAATAAAGCCGTCAAGGCATTCACCGAAATATTCAACCATGTCGTTGCGCTCAAATTCACCGTGTACAAGGACGTCAAGACCGATTTTTTCTTGAAGAGCAACACATTCAGCAATTTTCTTTTTATTGAATGAAACATACTGTTCTTCTGATATTTCACCTTTTTTAAAAGCTTTGCGATTTTCACGGACGTCAGCTGTCTGCGGAAAAGAACCGATTGTTGTTGTCGGGAAAAGAGGCAGATTAAACTTTGCTTTCTGAATTTCCTCACGCTCTGAAAACTTAGGAAGCCTTATAAAATCCTTATCCGAAAGCTCCGATACTTTCTTCTGAACATTAGAATCACTACAATTTCTGTCCTCTGCAAACACTTCGGCATTTGATTTAAATATATCGGTATCAAAAGGGTTACCCTGTGTTAGAATTGTTTTAAGCTCTGAAAGTTCATTCAGCTTTTCCTCTGCAAAAGCAAAATTCTTTTTATAGCTTTCAGCAAGCTTTGTTTCGTTTTTAAGAGTATACGGAACGTGTAGAAGCGAACATGACGTGCTTAATGCAATATTTTCACTGTGCTTTTTAAGCTCCGAAATAGTTTCAATAGTATTTGCATAATTATTGCGCCAAATGTTTTTACCATTTACAAGCCCGGCAAAAAGAATTTTGTCTTTAGGAAAACCAAACGCTTTTACAAGCTCAAGTGACTTTCTGCCCTCAATAAAATCAAGTCCGATACCGTCAAAATCCAAAGTACAGATTTCATTATAGCAATCACGAACATCACCGAAATAGGTCTGCAAAATAACTTTTGTATTTCCTTTAACAGACAAAATCTTCTCATAAAGCGAAGTAAACAGCTTCTTGTCTTCATCTGTAAGGTCAAAAACAAGATACGGCTCATCAAACTGAATATACTCAGCCCCTAGAAATTTAAATTTTGATAGAAGTTCAGAATAAGCTTCGATAATTTTATCAGTAAAATCAGATATATTCTTAATCCCTGTAAAACGTGCAAGCTTAAGCAGTGTAAATGCTCCTGTAATAACCGGCTTTGTATTAATACCTATGCTCTGTGCTTCAAGGAATTCATCAAAAGGTTTTGTACCAACAAGCCTTATATCAGCCATATCTTCAATTTCAGGAACCATATAGTGATAATTGGTGTTAAACCATTTTTTCATTGCAAGTGCTTTAACATCACCATTTTCACCCTGATAGCCTCTTGCCATTGCAAAATAAGTATCAATTCCTGATATATTCAGTTCTTTATATCTTTTAGGTATGATATTAAAAAGATACGCTGTATCAAGAATATTGTCATAGAACGAAAAATCATTCGACGGAATAAAATCAATACCATTTTTACGCTGTATATTCCAGTGCTCAGTGCGGAGGCTTTTTGCAGTTTCAAATAATTTTTCAAGGCCTATTTCCTTTTTGAAATATTTTTCACAAGCAAATTTCAGTTCGCGAAGAGAGCCTACTCTTGGATACCCTATAATTGATGTTTTCATAATAACTAATCCCTTCAAAATAATTTGTTAAAAACAGTATATCATAAATCGTTCAGTATAGGGTAACACTTATTTTTTATCTTTAAGCATAGTTTAAAGATATGTAACCACTCTATTTTAATTTCTCATTTGTATATTCAATAACAAAAGACCTAATCGCTTGCAAATGTTCAGCTAAAGTTCAGTTTCATAACAACTTGCAAACAGATTCACCCGTTATACTATGAACATATCAAAAGAGAGGAGCTTAAAACCTAATGCTTTCACTCAAAGAAAATACTGAAACAGCAGCATTTTGATAAACCATTTGATTGAAATAAGCTGCTTTGTATGGTACACTATAAAGTAAATAAAACAGGGGTGAATAGTATGGCAAAAATTTTAATATGCGATGATGAACCCGGGCTTCGTTCGGTTATAAAAAGATATGCAGTTTTTGAGGGACATGAGGTTATTGAAGCCGGTGACGGAATGGCGGCAGTAGAAGCCTGTCGTAAGGATAGTTTTGATATTATTATAATGGATGTGATGATGCCGGAGCTTGATGGCTTTTCTGCTGTTAAGGAAATAAGGAAAACCTCAACTACGCCGGTTATAATGCTTTCCGCACGAGGGGAGGAATATGACAAGATAATCGGCTTTGAACTTGGAGTTGACGATTACGTTGTTAAGCCGTTTTCTTCTAAGGAAATAATGCTTCGTGTAAATGCAATTCTTAGGAGAACGCAAAAGAACGATTCACTCGCTTTCAATGACGGTCATGTTATATTTAAAAAAGAGGGGCTGACTGTTGATTTTACAGCCTACAAGGTTTTTATTGACGATGTACAGGTGGATTTAGCACCGAAAGAATATGATTTGCTTTTTTACCTTATTCGCAACAAAAACATTGCTATTCCTAGAGAAAAGCTGCTTACTGAAGTTTGGGGATATGATTATTTCGGAGATGACAGAACGCTTGACACACACATGAAGCTTTTAAGAAAGTCGATTGACCCATATTCAAGTTTTATTACAACCCTTAGAGGATTCGGATACAGATTTGAGGGGTGAGTTTGAGAGAGGAGCAATGTGGTCATAAGTATGAAAATTAATATGAACAAGTTCCATCTCAAGTGGAAAATATTTGCCTATCTGATTGGCTTCTGCACTTTGCTGCTTATTATACTGTGGCTGTTTCAGACAGTTTTCCTGAACTCCTTTTATCTTAGCATTAAGGTGAATGAAGTAAAAAGCAATGCTGATGCCATTGAAAAAAATATAGACCATGAGGACTTATCTGATTTGGTTGAAGCTGTTTCAGAAAACAGCGATATGGTTGTTGAGATTATGACGCTTGATGCTCATGATATATATTTATCAGGTCAGAAAAAGGGTGCTCTTCCATATAGAGAAAAGCTCGATATGATTAAAAAAGCACAGCTTGATAACGGTGAGCATTATGAATATACAACCTTAAATGCGCCGTTAAAGCCATTAAATGACAATAACTTTGCTGGGAAAGTGCCACCTGATTACAAACAGCCATCTCAGTCGCTAATGTATGTAAAGATTGTTGAAAGCAAGACAAATGGGACTGTGGCTGTTTTCATCAATTCAGTTATATCGCCTGTCAATGCTACAATAACAACTTTGCGTTATCAGCTTTATGTAATAACAGCAATTATGATTATACTTTCTGTTGCTCTTGCTTTTATTATTGCAAAGCGAATTTCCAAGCCTATTGAGGAGATTAATAAAAGTGCAAAGGTTCTTGCTAAGGGCAGCTATGATACACAATTCAGCGGAAAAGGTTTTCTTGAGATTTGTGAGTTATCTGACACACTTAACACCGCTGCCTCCGAGCTTTCTAAAGTTGAAGTGCTTCGCCGTGAGCTTATGGCTAATATTTCTCATGATCTTCGCACACCGCTCAGTCTTATTTACAGCTATGCAGAGATGATGCATGATTTTCCTTCTGAAATTACAGCTGAACAGACACAGACAATTATGGATGAAACCCAGCGGCTTTCCACACTTGTCAACGATGTTCTTGATATTTCAAAGCTTGAAGCAGGAACACAGCAGCTGAATATTACAGAGTATAACCTCACACAAAGTATAAAAGCAACTACAGAACGTATTGCAGAGCTGATTAAAAAAGATGGATATAAGCTTTCATTTACTTATGACAAGGATATAACCGTGAGTGCTGATGAAGTAAAGATTACGCAGGTTTTCTACAACCTTTTGCTCAATGCTATTAACTATACAGGCATTGACAGGACAATTACAGTATGCCAGAGCATAGACGGCAGTAAAGTAAGAATTGCAGTAACCGATTCAGGTGAAGGTATTGCCAAGGAGGATATACCATATATCTGGGACAGATACTATAAAGTGGATAAAAGACATAAACGTGCTATAACGGGAACAGGACTAGGACTGTCAATTGTGAAGAAAATAATTGGTCTGCATGGCGGTGAATATGGCGTCGAGTCGGGAATGGGGAACGGAAGCACTTTCTGGTTTGAATTAATGATTAATTAATAATGCCTGATGAATATTAGCAGCGTAGCTTTGAAGTGATTTTTAATTATTCAGCAGGCATTATGGCATTATATAAATATCGTCAAGATAGTTTTTTGTTATCTGGCTAAAAGTGGAAATAGCATATGTGGAGAAATAAAGCTTTTTGCAAATTAAAAAACCCCTTCGGTATGTATCCGAAGGGGTCGATTATGCTTTATATTAGCAGCACGGATTGTTGTTACAGCCGCAGTCATGACATGTATTGCAGCAGCAGCAAAACCACAGAACAAGAAGAATAATGATTATACAGCAGCAGTTATTACCTTTGCCAAAACCAAATCCACAGCTCATTAGAATACACTCCTTATATTATTAATGTAAAATTTAAAATTTCACAGAAGCTTTAAAATCTTCAAATGATATTTTATAGTTCATAATATGAGCAACATAAAAAAGTGTTACCCCAATGGCACTATGTTTTATAAAATTTAAGCCGCAGCACATAACAACATTGAATAAAATCTGCATATAATACTAATGACAAAGGCGTTTCTCAAGGCAGAAACCGTCTTTTAATTTTTTTGGGAGATAATTAGCGTTAAAAATAAATTTTTAACGCTGCTGTTTATTCATTTTCTGCAAAACAAGCAAACGGCAGAAAGAAAGGGTTATTAATATGTGCTCGATATGTGGTATGATAGATTTTGTAAATAATAATGTATCAGAAAATGTTACAAGAAAAATGGGAGAAACAATGTCTCACAGAGGCCCCGACCAGAATGGCATCTATGCGGACAAGGCAGTTGCTTTCCAACACAACAGGCTTGCCATTATAGACATACAGAACGGTATTCAGCCCATGACAAGGACTTTTGAGGGCAAAGAATATACAATAGTTTATAACGGTGAAATATATAATGTTCCTGAGCTGACAAAGGAGCTTTCAGAATTCGGAGTAAAAATGCAGACCAGATGTGATACCGAGGCGGTTCTTTATGCTTATATTATTTACAAGGAAAAATGCCCCGAAAAACTCAACGGAATTTTCGCTTTTGCCGTGTATGACAAAGCAGAAAACAAAGTCTTTATTGCAAGGGACCGGTTTGGAATTAAACCACTTTTTTATACTCAGATTGGTTCGACATTTCTGTTTGCATCTGAAATAAAGGCTTTGCTTGCCAATCCGCAGGTTAAGCGTGAGGTTGACTATGACGGACTGTGGCAGCTTTTATACTTATCTCCTGTCAAGCTTAACGGTTCTGGAATATTCAAGGGTATTCATGAGGTCAAGCCGGCACAGTGCGGTTATTTTTCCGAAAACAAGCTTGCTCTTGATTATTACTGGAAGCTTTGCGCAAAGGAGCTACACATAACATCTGACGAAGCCGCTGAACAAACAAGACTTCTTCTGACTGACGCAATTGAAAGACAGCTTGTTTCCGATGCACCGTTATGCACATTTCTTTCCGGCGGACTTGATTCCTCTGTAATAACGTCAGCCGCTTCAAAGCATTTGAGAAAAAAGGGAGAAATTCTTTCGACCTATTCATTTGAGTATGAGGGGAATAAGGAGAATTTTAAAAGTACACTCTTCCAGCCTCAGGGCGATGATGAATATGCGGTATATCTAGCTGATTATCTTAAGACTGACCATACAGTTATAACAGCACCTACTCAGGCTGTTGCTGATTTACTGACAACCGCTGTATCTGCAAGGGATATTCCCGGGCAGGCTGATATTGATTCATCACTTTTGTATTTTTGCAGCATTATCAAAAAGCGGCATACGGTTGCGCTTTCAGGAGAATGTGCCGATGAAATTTTTGGAGGATATCCATGGTTTTACAGAAAAGAAATGCTGGAAAAGGATTTCTTCCCGTGGATACATGACCCATTCAAGCGCATAAGTTTGTTTAAAGGTGATATTGTAAAAAGCAGTGAGGGGTACGGTTATTTATCCGAAAAGTACAGAAACAGTCTGAATGAGTGTCCTATTCTGGATACGGACTCGGAGTCGATGCTGTTAAGCAGACGAGCAACATGGCTTTCTGTAAATTATTTTATGACAAGTCTGCTTGAAAGAAAAGACCGCATGAGCATGGCAAGCGGAGTTGAAGTGCGAGTTCCTTTTGCAGACCATAGAATACTTGAATTTATTTACAACGTACCTTGGGAAGTAAAATTTGAAAATCAATCTGAAAAAGCTCTTTTGCGAAAAGCAATGAGTGATTTTCTGCCTGATAGAATATTAAACAGAAAGAAAAGTCCGTATCCTAAAACCCATAACCCAAAGTATGAGCAAGCAGTTTATGCTATCCTTATGAGCAGACTGACAAAAAAAGACTCCCTTCTTAACCAGCTGCTTAATAAGGAGGCATTTGAAAAGTTCCTTGAATCCGGCAGTACAACGTGGTTTGGACAGCTTATGTCAAAGCCTCAGCTGCTTGCATGGCTTATACAGCTTGATTTTTGGTTTGAAATGTATAATATTAACGTTTTATTATAAGTATTATTGCTTGAAAAAATATCTCATCTGTGTTATAATAAACAGTGGCAACTATGCAAACTTCCTGTATAATCAGGTGTTGCCTTAATAATACAGATGAGAGGCATTAGTTGATATGGGGTTGATTGCTAATATAAAAACAAACAAATTAGTGGCTTTACAGAATATTCTGTTTAAAACTAATGAAAAAAAGCTTCAGGTTTCAAAAGAATTTCTTGAAACGGTAACTCAGAATTATATTAACAAACAAATGAAAACGGTAAACACCTGTATCGAAAGCGTATATGCAACAAAAATTCCTAAGGTTTTTTTCAGCGATTACGATTTGGCGGTTTCAACACTTGATGAATTGATCGTCATGGAAGAATATTATGAATTCAAATTTCCGGGACCGTCAGATTATAAGAAAAGATTTATTGAAAAAACCGGTGATAATATTGATTGCATGATTGGACGCCTATGGAAATCAGTTCAACACAGTGCTTCATCTGAGGAGGAGCTATCAGAAAAATATAAAAGTGCAATTGAAAAGCTGCTTGTTTACAGCGACAGAATGACTGAACAGAATATGAATACAATTAATCAGCTGCATATATCTGTTTTCGGTTATGACATTTATGGGAATAAGCCGGAGGAAGAAAAGACAGATACATAAAATAACAAAAATAAGGTCACCATATTTTTGTATGGTGACCTTGTTTTTTATAATAGATTTCAAAAGTAGCTGCCCTTGAAATTAAATAACCTTTCTTACAGCAGAGCCAGGTACATTTTTCTTGCAGATTTCAGCTCCAAGACCTTGCAGCTTTTCAACCAAATCTTCATAACCACGTTCTATATGATAAATATCCTCAATTTCAGTAACACCCTTTGCAGCAAGACCTGCAATAACAAGGGCAGCGCCTGCACGCAGATCAGGGGCAGTAACAGGAGCACCCATAAGCTCGCCTACTCCCTCAATAACAGCAACCTTGCCGTCAACGGAAATATCTGCACCCATTCTCCTAAGCTCATCAACATAGCGGAATCTATTGTCAAATATCCCCTCAGTCACTATACTTGTTCCTTCAGCAAGGCATAGCAAGGTTGATATCTGCGGCTGCATATCTGTCGGAAAACCCGGATGAGGCATGGTTTTTATGCTTGTTTTTACAAGAGGTCCGTCAACGGATACTCTTATGCTGTCATCATTTTCCTCAATATTGACACCGATTTTTTCAAGCTTTGCAGTAATGCTTTCAAGATGCTTTGGAATAATATTCTTTATAAGAACATCGCCTCGTGTTGCAGCAGCTGCAACCATATATGTTCCTGCTTCTATCTGATCAGGAATAATAGCATAGGTTGTACCTTTTAAGCTTTTAACTCCTCTGATTTTTATAACATCAGTACCGGCACCCATTATATCAGCGCCCATTGAATTTAGAAAATTAGCAAGGTCAACAATATGAGGCTCTTTTGCGGCGTTTTCTATTATAGTTAATCCTGTAGCCTTTACTGCCGAAAGCATTGTATTTATAGTTGCGCCAACAGTTACCATATCAAAGTAAATCTGAGAACCGATAAGTGTTTCAGACTGAATATCAATCATACCGTGATCAAGGGTGCAGGTTGAGCCTAAAGAAGTAAAAGCCTTAAGATGCTGATCAATAGGTCTGTCACCGAGGTAACAGCCTCCCGGCATAGAAACCCTTGCACGTCCAAATTTTCCAAGAAGCGTACCAAGAAAATAGTATGAGGCCCTCATGTGTTTTGCCATTTCGTAAGGAACGATTGGTTCAGTAATACCTGTTGCATCAATACGCACAGTATTCTTACTTAGCATTTTTATATCGGCGCCCATTTCATAAAGTATGCGCAGACTGATTGAAACATCGCTTATATTAGGGACATTTTCGAGTATACAAGGACCATCAGCAAGAATAACTGCAGGGATGATGGCTACAACAGCATTTTTAGCACCGCTGATTTCAACTTCGCCGTGAAGTCTGCGGCCGCCTTTTATTATAAATTTTTCCAAAGCCAAATCGCTCCTATATTAAACGCAGATAAACTGCATACTTATATTCATAAAAAAGATGTACGTTTAAATCAAGCAATTAAATTACAAACGCACATCAACATTAATATTATATCACATCTTTTTATAAAATGAAAGAGTTTTTCACTAAATAATGTTACATATTTTCAATTTTTTTAATTTTAAATATGGCTGTTTATACAAAAGTATTATGGCATAAGGCTCCGTTTTATAAAATGCTAATCGCCAAAAGATATTCCGAGATTTCTTGCTGTTATAACAAGCTGACTGTCTTGCTCAACGAATTTAGTTTTTCCAGCAATATCAATAAGCTTGTTTTCGGAAACAGCATTTTTTATCATTGCAACAGATACACCATAGTGTTCTTCTGCAATCAGCTGAGCCGCACGAACCCCAAATTTTGTGGCAAGAATCCTGTCATAGGCTGACGGACTTCCGCCTCTTAACATATGCCCCGGAACGCAAACTCTTGTATCTATACCTGTAGCAGCTTGAATTTTCTGAGAAAGCTTGTTTGTAATTGTTACAATACCTTGTTCCTCACGCTTTTTTGCACGTTCCTTTTTCTTGAGCTTTGCTTCCTCAATGTCATAAGCGCCCTCTGCAACGGCTATAATTGAAAATGTTTTTCCGGCCTTTGTACGCTTGTTGATAGCCTCAATAATTTTTTCCGTATTAAAAGGAATTTCGGGTATAATTATAATATCAGCACCACCGGCTATGCCAGAATAAAGGGTAAGCCAGCCTGCTTTGTTTCCCATTATTTCCACCATTAATATTCTGCTGTGAGAAGCGGCAGTTGTATGCAGCCTGTCAATAACATCGGTTGCTATATCAACAGCCGTGTGGAAGCCAAATGTCACATCTGTTCCGAAAATATCATTGTCAATCGTTTTTGGCAGACCGATAACATTTAAGCCTTGCTGTGAAAGGAGATTTGCGGTTTTATGAGTTCCGTTTCCGCCAAGAGTCAGAAGGCAGTCAAGCTTCTGCTTTTTATAGGTATCCTTCATTTCTTTTATTTTATCAACGTTATCTTCGCCGATAACAGACAGCATCTTGAAAGGCTGACGCTTTGTCCCAAGAATAGTACCGCCTTGCGTAAGTATTCCGGAAAATTCAGACGGCTCCATATCCCTTGCAATATTGTTAATAAGCCCGTAATAACCGTTTTGTATTCCGACTATTTCGACCTTGTCTGTACCCATTCTTTCAAAGCAGGCTTTTGCAATTCCTCTTATTGTTGCATTAAGACCCGGGCAGTCGCCACCGCTTGTAAGTATCCCTATTCTTCTTTTTGCCATTTTAACAATCATTCCTTTCTGCTTTGCTGTTTGTTCCTTTTCTGCCGAATTTTTTTGCGGAAAGGGGAAGCAGCACATACACTGCAATTTTGTCAGTTTACACCATCAACACAAAATATGTCGAAAATTACCCAATGCTTTAATTGTATCACTTTAAATATAATTTGTAAATATACAAGCAATTATGTTTACAAATTATATTTAGTATAAAATTTTATAAATTTAATAATTGCAAAATTAAGCTGTTGGTTTTATTCATATAATTTAACAAAATTTATTGCAACTAAAAGCAAATATTGATTTTCAATAATTTTAATGCTATAATAAAAATACAGCAATGGCGCTGATAAGATGCCATTGCTGTATTTTTTATGAGTGAGCATGAGTCTGAATATTAAATTTCTTCAAGCTTCAAATTTTATATTCTCAGACAAAAATGCAGGGCTCGGAAAGGATGGTTATACAAATGAACATAGCACCTGACAAAGTATTCCCTGTATTTCAGCCTATAATTTCATTGGATTCAAATCAAATTATAGGCTATGAAGTGCTTGGAAGATATCAAAATGAAGCCGGTGAAATTATATCACTTGGCAGCTTTTTTAATAACGCTGCTGTTTCAAACAGTGAACATCTCTTGATTGACGGTGCCGTAAGGGAACAGGCTCTTGAACAGTATTCTGCAATGAACAGTGATGTATACTTATTTATTAACATTAATCTTAACTGGCTTGAACATGATTATAATCCGAGTGATGATAGGCTTGTTAAATGTATTGAGGAATATGGCATAAGCTCTTCAAATATTGTTATTGAAATAATAGAGGATAATTTTGTTGCACAATCCGATAAATACATAAAAGCATTAAGCTACTATAAAGCACTTGGATTTAAGATAGCTGTTGATGATTTTGGCAAGGATGCAAGCAATATTGACAGGATAGTTATGATTTCTCCTGACATAATAAAAATCGATATGGGACTTATAAAAAAGACAACCAAAGGCTATCACTACAACGAATATTTAAAAATGTTTACACTGTATGCTCAGAAGCTGGGGATAGAAATTCTGTATGAGGGAATTGAAAATATTAGCGAACTGGAAAACTGCATTAATGCCAAAGGCAGATTTTATCAGGGATTTTTGCTATCCAAACCTCTTGAAGGCCTTAAGAACAATCAGTTTAACGAAACCGATTTTAAACGTGTTATGTATAAAACCATAGTAGATAATCAGACCCTTTCAAAAAGCAGAATAACACTCAAGCATACATTGGATTCAATAATTTACGAATATATGAATGAATACAGCTATGTTAATACAACGGATATTGACCACTATCTTATTAACCTTTCGGATAATCTTTCTGACAATATTCAGCGTATTTACATATGCAACAAGTATGGTTATCAGATATCTTCAAATATAGAGCTTTGCGACAATATGGTAAATCTCATTGATATGAGAAACAGAAACTGGGCATGGAGGAATTATTTTGTTCATGCATTGAGAAATATTTCGGAGGCTGATGAAAGCTATATCAGCGACATTTACCGTGATTATGTTACAAAGGAGCTTGTAATGACCTATATAAGAAAAATATCAGAAAATGATTTTATTCTTATAGATATATCTCTTAACAGCTGAAAATTTTCTTGCAATGGTTGTTATTTATTTTACTCCTGTAAAAATACGGTAAATCGCTCAAAAGCAATGATATGCTGTGTTATAATAACTGTAGTTATATATTTACAAGAGGAGCAGCGCATGGAAATATGAATGAAGTTAAATTCTTATGATAGACCATGTGAAATAAATATTTATTACAAGTTTCTTGATAAGAGGCTGAAAAACAAGAGATATTTTGATATACCCTCAAACGAAGAAATCGTCTAAAATAGGCGGATTTAGAAAATAATACGATTGAGTGTCCTTTTAAGATGTTGAATGCAGCTAACATTTATGCCCATCTTTAATATAAAACAAAAATTGGAATGGCTGATAAAATCAATGAAAAGCTTAATTTTAAAAATGAAACCCTCTAAAAACCCTTTAAAACTTTGAATAAATAATCAAAATATGCTATAATAGAACTAAAGCAAGATGGGATAAAAATGCAGTACAACAACAAAACAGGCATTTGTCAAAGCTGCTAAAAGCCTGACAAATGCCTGTTTTAAGTTGGTGCGGATAAAGTGACTTGAACACTCACGAGGTTGCCCTCACTAGAACCTGAATCTAGCGCGTCTGCCAATTCCGCCATATCCGCATAATAAATTATTATACATTATTGATATGATTTTGTCAATACTTTATTATAAATTTTATAGTGATTGTCTTATTATAATATTTATGATATTATAATAAGACAATCACTATGACTGCATCTTGTCAAATGTTAATTGATTTTACGCTATTTAACAAGTAAATATCTGCTTAATAAGTTCTATTCTTTAACGAAGATAGACAGAATTTGCAAACAATATGCAGAAATGAATTTTTTATCCAGCTTGCTTTTTGTGTTTTGCACGGGTATTTTAATTTACAATTATAGTCAAGAAAAGCTTCGAAAAGATATTTAGTAGAAAATGAGCATAATAAACAATTCAGGAGGAATGAAAATGTCAAAGATTGCAGTATTGATTGGAAGTCCACGCAAAGGAGGAAATACACAAACCCTTGCAGGTGCTTTTATAGACGGAGCAAAAGAGCAGCACGAAATTGATATTATATCAGTTGCTGACGTGAGAGTGAAAGGCTGCACGGGATGTAATTACTGTTATACTGACGAAAGCCACAGATGTACGCAGAAAGACGATATGCAGAGTATTTATGAAAGGCTTGCCTCTGCCGAAATTATTGTGATAGCGACACCTGTATATTTTTACGGTGTCAGCTCTCAGCTCAAATGCATAATTGACCGACTGCATAATCCTATCCGTAACAGCTTCAAAGTAAAAAAGCTTGTACTGCTGTCCGTTGCAGCGGATACAATATCAACAGTATTTGATTCTGTTAAAGCTATGTACAATTCTATTTTGGAATATTTTTCTCTTGAAGACGGCGGTATTATTACTGTATTCGGAGTCGAAAAAAAGGGGGCAATAAACGATAATCCGGCACTGCAGGAAGCTTACAGGCTTGGGAAGAGTATGTAATATATGTCGGTTATACGGCGAGCTTTATATTTATAAAATAAAAATAAATTGTAAATAATTTATATAAGTCTTGAAATTATAAATATTACGTGATATAGTTATATTATACTACATATAATATTTTAAATACTTTACAACAAATATTTTTATTGATAAATATGATAAAGTAATTACTCTGAATTTTACAACCGGATATAATAAACTTAATCCTTGTAAAATAGTGAAAATGCAGGAAAAGTATGTGTATTAACTTCTTGACTTTGTGACATAGTGCTGATATAATATAAAGTATGATTGGTTTTTAATCATACATATTTTATTGGAGGTCATGAAAATGTCCAGAGTTTATAACTTTAGCGCCGGTCCGGCAGTTCTTCCGGAAAAGGTTCTCAAAATTGCCGCTGATGAAATGCTTGATTATAAGGGCACAGGTCAGTCCGTAATGGAGATGTCACACCGTTCCAAAGCATACCAGGCCATTATCGATGAATGTGAGGCTCTTCTCCGCGAAGTAATGTCAATTCCTGAAAATTACAAGGTTTTGTTTTTACAGGGTGGTGCGTCCTCTCAGTTTGCTATGATTCCTTTAAACCTTATGAATAAGTCCGGTAAGGCTGATTTCGTTATCACAGGTCAGTGGGCTAACAAGGCTTATCAGGAAGCCTCTCGATACGGTGACTGTAAAGTTATTGCCTCCTCCAAGGATAAAACTTTTTCATATATTCCGCAGCTTGATAAGAGTGAATTTAGAGCTGATGCTGATTATTTCCATATCTGCGAAAACAATACTATTTATGGAACAAAATGGACTGAGCTCCCCGATACAGGAAACGTTCCGCTTGTTGCAGATATGTCATCATGCATTCTTTCAGAGCCTGTTGACGTTTCAAAGTATGGCTTAATTTATGCAGGTGCTCAGAAGAATATGGGCCCTGCGGGTCTTACCGTTGTAATTATTCGTGAGGATCTTATCGGCAATGCAAAGGATTTTACTCCTACAATGTTTAATTATCAGATTCATGCTGAAAACGGCTCAATGTACAATACTCCTCCGACATACGGAATTTATATTCTGAAGCTTGTTCTTGAATGGGTTAAGGAGCTTGGCGGTCTTGAGGCTATGAAGGCTATTAATGAAAAGAAAGCTGCTGTTATTTATAATTTCCTTGACAGCTCAAAGATGTTTAAGGCTACTGTTCAGGGCAAGGATCGTTCTATGATGAATATTCCTTTTGTAACAGGCAATGAAGAACTTGATGCTAAGTTTGTTTCAGAGGCTAAGAAAGCCGGCTTTATAAACCTTAAAGGTCACAGAAGCGTTGGTGGTATGAGAGCTTCAATCTATAACGCTATGCCTATTGAGGGCTGCGAAAAGCTTGTTGAATTCATGAAGAAGTTTGAAGCTGAAAATTAATTGCTTCATAATACGGAGGTAAAGTGAAATGTACAATATAATGACGCTTAACAAAATTTCAGCGTACGGTACCGATAACTTTGACAAGTCAAAGTATAATATAGCGGATTCCTTTGAAAATCCGGATGCAATAATGGTTCGCTCCGGAGATATGCATTCAATGGAATTTGGTTCAAATTTGCTTGCAATTGCAAGAGCGGGCGCAGGAGTAAATAATATTCCTGTTGATAAATGTGCAGAACAGGGTATCTGTGTATTCAATACGCCTGGTGCAAATGCAAATGCTGTTAAAGAGCTTGTTGTGGCTGGTCTTTTGCTTTCATCCCGTAAGGTTGCTGACGGTATTGCATGGGCTCAGACACTCAAGGGCAACGGTGCAGAGGTCGGCAAAATGGTTGAAAAGGGCAAGGGTCAGTTTGTAGGTCCTGAAATTATGGGCAAGACGCTGGGGGTTATAGGTCTTGGAGCTATCGGCGTTCTTGTTGCAAATGCGGCAATTGCTCTTGGCATGAAGGTTATCGGATATGATCCATTCCTTTCTGTAAAGGCTGCACTCGGGCTTAATCCAATGGCTAAGGCTGTGAACGACGTAAAGGAAGTTTATGCTGGTGCTGATTACATTACAATCCATGTTCCTTACAACGCTGACACAAAGGGTACAATAAATTCCGATACCATTGCTATGATGAAGGACGGAGTGAGAATTCTGAACTTTGCAAGAGGCGAGCTTGTTGACACAGCTTCAATTCTTTCGGCTCTTGAAAGCGGCAAGGTTTCAGCTTATGTTGTTGACTTCCCGTCTGACGAAGTTCTCGGAGTAAAGAACGTTATTGCAATTCCTCATCTTGGAGCTTCAACTCCTGAATCTGAGGATAACTGTGCAATGATGGCCGCTCTTGAGCTTATTGACTTCATTGAAAACGGAAACATCAGAAACAGCGTTAACTATCCTGACGCTGAAATGAGTGCTTCCGGAACAAAAATCTGTATCATGCACAAGAATATTCCGGCAGTTATTTCTCATATTACAACAGCTTTGGGCAACGCTGGCATCAATATTGAGAATATGCTTAACAAGTCCAAGAAGGACTACGCTTACACTATGATAGATGCAGCAGGTGCAATTACTGATGAAATTGTTTCTAAGCTGACAGCTATAGATAACATTATAAAAGTAAGAGTTATTTAAAGGGGTAAACAAAAATATTTTAACGGAGGTAGTCTTTATGAACAAAACTTTTGATCAGAATGATGTAAACACAAACAAAGGTCTTGCTATAGGAATGGCAATACTCCCAGTACTTTTCTTTCTTCCTTTGGTAATGGAGGATAAAAAATCTTCTGCATTTTTAAAGCATGTAGCCAACCAAACACTGCTTATGTTTATTTTAGGAGCAGCATCTACTATAATTATGACAATTCTTGCAATAATACCGATTATTGGGTGGATAATTGATATCTTGCTTCCAATTGCAATTTTTGTATTTTGGATAATAAATATTGTTAATGCTGCACAGGCTAACGGCAAATCACTTCCTTTCATAGGTAATATTGAAATAATCAAGTAATTCTACATAATAATAACTCTTACAAGAAAAACCGGGGCTATGCAGTTAATGCAGTCCCGGCTTTTTTAGACAGCTTATTAAATTAAAATCGGTATCTGTTAAATCAAAAACAGATACCGATTATTTTTATGCCATAAGCTTAACCATAACTGCCTTTTGCGCGTGCAGACGGTTCTCAGCCTCTTCAAATATTTCGTTTGCGTGTTCTTCAAAAACCTTTGTTGTTATTTCCTCTTCACGGTGAGCTGGCAGACAGTGCTGAACCATTGCATCCGGCTTAGCTGTAGCCATTATGCTGTCATTAATTTGAAAGCCTTTAAATGCTTCCTTACGCTGGTTGATTTCGCTTTCCTGTCCCATTGATGCCCACACATCAGTTATAACAACATCTGCGTCCTTTGCAGCTTGTGCAGGTATATTTGTCAGTTCAAAGCAGTCATACTGCTTAGCAAAATCAAGGACCTCCTTAGCAGGGTGATAACCATCCGGACAAGCAACAGATACAGACATTCCAACTTTTAGACAGCCTACAATGAGAGAGTTAGCCATATTGTTTCCGTCACCGATATAGCACATTTTCAGCCCGTCAAACTGCCCCTTGAATTCACGGATAGTCATAAGGTCAGCAAGAACTTGACAAGGATGAGCAAAATCTGTAAGCCCGTTAATAATCGGAATATTACCGAATTTAGCCAAATCCTCAACCTCTTTCTGCTCAAAGGTACGAATCATTATTCCGTCAATGTAGCGTGAAAGTACGCGAGCAGTATCCTGAACAGGCTCGCCACGTCCTATCTGCAAATCGGATGATGAAAGAAACAGGGGATAGCCGCCAAGCTGATACATACCGGTTTCAAACGACACACGAGTACGCGTTGACGCCTTCTGAAATATCATTCCAAGAGACTTGCCCTGCAAATGCGGGTGTGGAATATTATGCTTAAGCTCATATTTAAGCTGGTCGGCAAGGTTAAGAATGTCAATAATTTCTTCTTTTGAAAGATCAAGAAGTTTTAATAAATGTTTCATGTAAATACCTCCATAGTTATTTTATTTTAGAAGTGCCTTGAGGATTTCAATACCTTTGTCTATCTCATCATAGGTAATTGTTAAAGGCGGAAGCATACGAAGCTTTGTCTTTGCAGTCAGCAGAAGCAGTCCGTTTTCAAGAGCAGCCTTGCATATATCAGCAGCGCTTTTTGTTTTCAGACGAATTCCTATCATTAGTCCCAGTCCATCAACGCCGTCAATTTCATCAATATTTCTAAGCTTTGCACGAAGATATTCGCTCTTTTTCTGCACCTCGTCAAGAAAACCTGCACCGGTAACGGTTTTGATAACAACCTTTCCTCCGGCACATGCAATAGGATTTCCGCCGAATGTTGAGCCATGAGTTCCCGGTGTGAAAACGTCAGCACACTTGCTTCCTGCAAG
>Ga0116191_1001498_pt1 | contig 18887 bp, 10 predicted proteins | sample AD_UKC111_MetaG_FD_89897 | JGI IMG/M metagenome (GOLD analysis project Ga0116191, IMG submission 89897) | Active sludge microbial communities of municipal wastewater-treating anaerobic digesters from Hong Kong - AD_UKC111_MetaG | ecosystem: Engineered > Bioreactor > Anaerobic > Digestate... | reverse complement strand
GCCACATTTTTTGTCTCCGTATGATCTTTATTTACCTGATATAATTCCCATGTTTTTCCTTCCAACGATGTCATCTTCCATTCTCCCACACGTATGGCACGACCTCCTTCATGTTCCCAATACAAGGTGTCGTGAATAGATTTTGTTTTTGTCATTATCAAAGGTATTATACTTTTGCCGTCTATTCTCAATGTCTTTTGCCCGTGAATGCTGTCCGGATAATTTGCTCCAGCTAACTCAAGACATGTCGGCATTATGTCGATAAAATGTGCTACTTTGCGATTAATGGTATTTTCCTTCCCTTTCAATCCTTTTCCCCAATGAATGATAAAAGGCGTTGCCGATCCCCCTTCATACGATTCTTTTTTCCAATAGCGAAAAGGAGTATTTGATGCACTGGCCCAAGCATCGCCAATATAATTCCAAGTGTTTTCCGCTCCCGGATGAGGCGAATTGTATTCTATCATTACTGAATCCCGCGTAAAAGCCGGTCGGTCAAATCCCGGCGGATAACCTCTTTCAGGCGATGCTCCGTTATCCGAAAATATAAAAATTACCGTATTGTCCAATTGACCTGTTTGTTTTAACTTTTGAATTATTTTACCCACGCCTTGATCTACTCTGTCGATCATGGCTGCATGTACCGCCATGCAGGCTGCTTCATACTCTTTTTGTTGGCAATCAGCCCATGCTTTTCCTGAAGAGTTCGCAGGCAACGGATAAGTTTTCCGATCAATCAAGCCCATTTTGATCATTCGTTCATAACGGTTTTTTCTCATTACATCCCAGCCTTCCTTATAGGTATCCCTGTACTTTTCTATATCCTCTGCATGTGCATGCAACGGCCAATGTGGTGCATTATGTGCCACATACAAGAAAAAAGGCTTTTTCTCTCTCGAATAGTTTTCAATTAAATCTATCGATTTTTCTGTAATAAAATCCGTTATGTAAAAATCTTTCGGTACTTCTTTGATAGGTGTTTCATTATGTACCAGACTAAAAGGATCAAAATAATCTACTACTCCCCAAATCGTTCCCCAGTGTTCTTCAAAACCACGATTACTTGGATAACTCCATAACGGAGCAAACGATCCGTGATCTGACCTGTGAGCCAACCATCGCAACTGTTCTTCCGGATCATTTAACGCTTTGGTGTCGGAGAGATGCCATTTTCCTACCATCCCCGTATGATAGCCGTTCTCTCTTAATACTTCTGCAATGGTTGCCGCGTTTAAGTTCAGGTTTACTCCCATTCCATTTATTCCTGCTGCCTGCGCATAAAGTCCGGTCATTAAGGAACCTCTGCTGGGGCACGAACGAGCACAGTTGTGCATCTGTGTGAATCGAATACCTGTGGCCGCCAAATTATCAATGTTGGGCGTTTGTACTTCTCCTCCATAACAACCCAAATCGGAATATCCCATGTCATCCAAAGCTATCAGTATAATATTGGGACGCTGTACTTCCTTTTCCTGAGCCAATAGGTTTCCACCTAATATCAATCCGTTTACCGCTATTATCGATATTGATTTTTTCCTTATCATCATTTCAAAATTTTCATACCTAAACAATTCTTGAAATTTTCTTCAATTGATTAAACAGAATCTGAATAAATATATTGTTAAACCGATCGCTTCCTTTAAGTCAATAATATAAAAAAATAACGCGTCAAAGTAATTTACTGACGATTAAGTCAAATAAATCCTCCAACGCGTTACAGAAAAAATTGCCAGTTAATGGCTAATCTCTAAAACCGGTGTCAGATAATTGGAATCTATAAATAATTTATCTATCCCGTCCACATGCTTAAAACCTACATTGCTGATATACATGTTTCGCGGATGAATAGTATTTATATCGTGATGAGCATGAAACACAATTCGCAAGTTGCCTTCTTTGTCGAAAAAAAGTGAATTGTGTCCAACACCAACCAAATTTCCCGGCTTTTGCAACAAAGGATTATCAGGATACTTAGTCCAATCACCCATAAGATTTGTCGCAATTGCACAACCAATTCCATAAAAAGGGCTTTCGTAACTGTTGGCTGAATAAGTCATGTAATAAATACCATTGTGTTTGATAACAAACGGACCTTCGTTTACTCGTGGCCAAACTTCTTCCCACGGTTGTGAAACACTGATGCAATGATGCATGGTTTCCTTTTTCAAAGTCATCAAATCATCTTCCAATTCAGCCACCCAAACATTGTTCCCATCATTGAAGCGAACAAAAAACAAATAAGCTTTTCCGTCATCATCCACAAATAGGGAATTGTCAATGGCTTTTTCCTCTTCAAGCATGGGTTTCTGTTCGACTTGTCGGAAAGGTCCCAAAGGAGAATCGGAAACCGCTACGCAAATATGTTCTTCAGCAGAATAGTACATGTAAAATTTTCCATTTACAAAATACACTTCCGGTGCCCAAAACCATTTTTCGCCGTAGGAATCATCCTTGTAGAGTGCAAGTCCACTCGGTGTATTTGCCGTTCGTTTCCATATCTTGAGGTCGGACGAAGTCATCACTTCAATGCCGTTCTCTGCACCTGTACCATAAGCGTAATACACTCCATCGTACAGCAAAATATACGGATCGGCTAGAGGAACCAGTATCTTATTTGTTTCCTGATCTTCAATTTCTCCATTTCCGCACGACAGAAAAATCAAACTCAACAATATAACAACATACTTTAACTTCATCAATAATTGGGATTTTGTTGCTGATTGGGATTGTTGTTCACATCGTCGGAAGGAATTATTATAATTCGATATAATACCGATTAATATCAAAAAAGTCAATAAAAACGAAGTTTTGACAATTGACACAACTCTCTTAAAAATTGAATAGCTTCTCTGAATTATACCAAAAACTAAAGCAGGATTTATTACCTGCCTTAGTTTTTAAAAAATAAAACTTATTTGACTATGACCTTTGTATTAACAATACCAGATGCATTTTCTATTTTAACCAAATAAATGCCCGATTTCATTTCCTTAGTATATACTCCGGCAAATTCTTCATCTGTTAAAAGTTGACCACTGATTTCATAAATACGGATACGATTTTTCAAAGCAGAATTATCAATAATAATTTTCAAATGATTGTCAATGCTTGAAATAACTGGCTTAAATGCAACAGGATTTGAAACCGCTGTAGATTGAATTGTAAATGTTTTAGTATCTGCAAATGCACCTCCTAAGTAAGCGCCATTAATAGCTTGAACGGTCCATTCGTATTCACCAGCTGGCAAATCATAAAGCTCAAATTCTGTATTGGCAAACACATTGCCCATACGTCCTGCAACTTTACGCCAACCATTTTTGCTTCCACCTACAACAGCCATAGGGTTATAAAACCATTTACCTGTGGTTGTATTTTTAAGAGATAAATTGTAAGTTGTTCCAAATTTCGCAGCTTCGCTCGCTGGTGCTTGCCAAGTTAAAGTTACCATTACACCTGATGATTGGTCAACAACTGCATTCAAATTCGTTGGAGCACCGGGAGCAACAGACGCCTTTGATGATTGATTTAGAACATATCCTGCTATTCTTCTATTTAAAGCCATCGTTCCACCACTATAACCGCACAAAAGCAAATCAACTTTATTATCCCCATTTAAATCGGCAACCCGGAATCCTTGCTCTGAAATTCCAGGAAAATAAGTATCAGTTAAAAGACTTTTGGTAAATTCAAAATTTGCGGGATTTGTATTCACATATAAAGCTGTTTCTTGTTTGCTTGTGTTGGCATTCCAACCTCCTATGATAAAATCAAGCTTTCCGTCATTATCCCAATCTACTATAACACTTCCATTCCCAACACCATTTTGACGATACCATTCAAATGTAGCAGCTACAGGTGCTGACAAACCGGCATTGTTTTTATAAATTCTGACAATACCATCATTATCTTCTCCAGAATTTAGCCAACCATCACCATTTAACAATAAATCCAAATATCCATCTCCATTAAAATCACCCCAAGATGATGTTCCATTAGCTTTCTTTCGATAAATATCTACGCCTGCATATTGAGTAAAAGTGCCAAATCCATCATTTTTAAACAAAGAAGAAAAACGGGTAGCTGTAATATTATCGTAAGCTGTAATAAAAATATCAGGATAACCATTGTTATCAAAATCTACAACTGTAACTTCTGGTTCTACAAAATTACAAGTGCCAAATGAAGCTGTTGATGCTTGAAAACTTCCATCAGCTTGATGAAAATAAATAATACAATTACCTACTCCATTTCCAAAATAGTAATAATCAAGCAATCCATCAAGATTAAAATCCGCGAAACCTGCAGAAGTTACTGTGGTTGCAGGATTAATAGGATAAGAATCTGAATTGGCTAATGTAAAATTACCTTGTCCATCATTTAAAGCAATGCCAATAGAAGGAGATGCTGATGTTCCCCAACCAGCAAAAATTACATCCAAATCTCCATCTCCATCAATATCTCCAAATTGGATATTCCCACTTTTCCCCATTTTAATAACACGATCTCCTGTTTGCGATGTAAAATTACCACTGCCATCATTAATTAAGATAGCCCCTTTTTCAGTTCCTCCGTTGTTATCACCACTAAAAATAATATCCAAATCCCCATCATCATCAATATCACCAACGGCAAAATCTCCTTTTTGGATGTCATAATCCGTCCCAAAATCCACAAATTGAGCATGTGCAACTGATATTAAAAACAGAGCACCAAGTAATAGTAAATTGCGTTTCATAATAATTAAATTTTAAAGTGAATAATAAAAATTATAAAATATAGAATTGAAAAATTAAAGCCAAAAAATTTATTTTTCAAACTACGTAAAAGAAAGTACAAATTAAAATTTCAATTAAAATTCAGAAAAATTTATTATTCTTTTCCAATTCTTCACCAAAAGCTTTCTCTTTCTAGCATATACGTAGTCCAATAATAGTGCTTCAACTTGGACAAAGTCTTAACATTTAAAAACTTACATTACAATTACTACCTTCGACAAGATAACTTTGTTGTCCCTTTTCGCAATCTTAACAATATATTTTCCTGGTTGAACTAATAATTCTGTATTTCCAGAAAAAATTTTCTGAGAGATTTTTTTCCCATCAATGGAAAAAATTTGAGCTCTGTAACTTTCATTTGTAAGCCCATTAATAAAAATTTTTCTATTCTGTGTGTAAATGTTGACAGAAGGTTTTTCATAACGACTGATATTGTTTATCACATGCGACACTGTCATTTTTTTGGTAATAAGATTTAAAGTTATTGTAACTTGTTTATTTGCATTTTCATCGTTAATTGCAAACTTATAATCATTACCTAACTTATTGTAGTTTTTTTCATAAACAATATCATGCTCATTATTCAAAATAACACTTTCATCAGAAGAATTTGCCACATAACAACTTGTCCAAGAATTCAGATATTTTAAAAATTTAAATTCACCAACATTTAAAGTTCCCGTCCATGAATAAATACCCCTCGAAATTTTGTTCATAACTTCAGGGTTAGAATCTGTCCATCCGCATGGCATGGCTGATCCTGTAATATAAACATGATCGAAATAATCAAAGTCTTGAACAAAACTGTCAACTCTTAATGTTTGATTTTCAGCATTGATAGAAAATTCCCAATATCCATTTCCACTACCATCTTCAGGAAGGTACCATTTGTTATCACTTCCATTACGTCGAACAGGCAAATATTGTTTAATAGCACTGCATAGTGAAACATTTTCTTCTGTATTACCTGGATGAAAAGAATCACTCCAATCACGCGCATTTATCAGGATTTTAAAATTTCCAGGCTCGTTTCCCCACTGATTATGTTCAAGATAACCTCGAAAATGAAAAAGATTGGGATCAGCAGCATCTCTTTCAAGTTTTTTGGCTTCATCTACACTCCAAAGAGGATCATCAATTATAAATGGGCCTCCAACACAAAATAAACCAACTGGAAATTCTGCAGAAGAAACTGCTGTAAAACTTTCTATAGTAAAAGTGTTATTTTGAGTATCTATTTTAATTGAATAATAACCATCTCCACTCCTATCGGAAGGAATAGACCATTTAGTATCGGCACCTCCAAATCTGATATTCAATGTTTTACCAACTTGATCAGTCCCTATCAATTGATTATCATTACCATCAGGATGATAACCATCCCAAGAATTGTTACTTGTCAAAATTTTGAAATTTCCTGGTTCATCACCGAAAGTATTGTAGCCGATGTATCCCCTATAGTAAAAAACATAAGGGTTTTCTGAGTCTTTGTCAAGTGGTACTACATCTCTAAAAATCCAATTAGGTTTATTAGCATTGAAAGGGCCTCCAATAATATATAAACTTTCTGGTTGAGCAAAAATCGATAAATTAAGAATGCAACAGAAAGCTACAATAAAAAAAATTTTAAGTTGATTCATTTTGGCATTATTTTTAAAATTAATAAATTAATGTTTTTATATTTTTTATTCTATCTCCGCAACTATTATTTAAATGCACAATGTAGAATCCTTTCGGAAGTGCTATATCGGTAATATCAGCAAATGATTTGTACGAAATTATTTTTCCATCAATACTATATACAACTGCATGTAAAACTTTTTCATTATTGGATTTTATATACAATTTTCCGTTATTTGAATAAAAAACAATTCCGTCATCTGATGAAAATACAGGGAATACCGTATTTGTAGTTGTTTCATCAACACGCATTTTCATAGTATTTAGATTAACAGTAAATTTATAATCTCCGGAAACCGGCATTACAAATTTATAATCGTTTCCTCCGCCATTTAAGTAATTTTCTTCATACACAATATTGTGCTCTGAACCAGCCATTACCTGCTCATCGGGAGAAGTCGCAACATAACATTTTCCCCACGTACCTTTCCGTTGCAGAAATTTAAACTGTCCTGGCGTTGCTGTTCCTTCCCATTGATAAATGCCCGCTTGAATCTTATTCATCAGTTTAGGTACAGTATTCGACCAACCACAAGACATCGCATCCCCTGTAATAAAGATGGCAAGTGGTGTTTCATCTTTCTTAGGAACAAATTCTTCAATACTGATTGTTAAATCAAGTGTATTGATTTTTATTACATAATATCCATCACAACTTCTATCAGCAGGGATGTACCATTTGTTGTCTTCTCCTCCCAAGCGCATTTTGGATGCCTGATTTAAAGGAATATCTCCAGAAATGTCAGGATGATAGTTTTCACTCCAACTTCTTCCTAAAAGGAACTTAATACTTCCGCCTTCACTGCCTACTGGATTGTAATGAATTTCACCTTTGTAATAAAATACAAAAGGGTTTTCATTGCTTTTTTCGAGCTCCACTGCATCTTCAAGAAGCCAATTTGAAGCATTAAGGTTAAAAGGGCCTCCCATTATGTAAATATAATTTGGAGGAGTTATGCGCTCTGCTATGAGACTTTTATCTTTTCTTCCAATGGTAAGTGTAACTTTAAAATAATCTTGCTCACCAACATAACGTATGCGCATACCTGTTTCGTTAGCTTCTGTCTCTTCACGCAGAGTAATGGATTGTTCCAAGGGGTCATTGTCTCCACAGACTTGTACATAAGTTTTTATTCCATCTGTTATTTTAAACTGTTGATTGGTCAATTTTCCAATATATACAAATTCCTGAGAATTTTCAGAATCCTGTGTAAAAACAGCTTTTTCACCATTAGGAACAGCAGCTCCTATAATTTGCCAATCGGCATACAGATTAAGCGAAAATACAATAATTAGGATATTTAAAATTAATATCTTCTTATTAATTGTTCTCATAAGGATTTAATTTTCAATAATAATTTTAATTGTCGCATCGCAAGACTGAGAAGGAATTAAAACAATTAATTTCTTTTCAGCTTCTATATATTGATATGCGCCTTCTATACCGGAAGAAAATTGTACTGAAGTTGGTTCATCCCTTGCAAGAAGTTCTAACCGATAAGCGCGTTTCTCTGGCATCCCATTAAACGAACCTACTCGAGGATAAATAGTACATGTAGTAATGTTGCCTTCTTGAGCTTGAGTAATTTTTGTAAAAGTACATTCAGTATCATAATTATAACTATTTCCTTCATCTTCATAATAATTCAATTCACCTGCATTGCCTGGAGCAAATTGAAGAATAAGTGTGTCAGGACGAGCTTTCAAATGAAAAATTTTAGGATATAGAGGAATAATAGCACCTTCTTTATAATAGTAAGGTATTTGATCACGACTGAAATTGTGAGTAATTACTTGATTGCCTTGACAAACTTCTCCGGTGGAAACTTCATACCATTTACCTTCTGGTAACCATATAGTTTTAGCAATAGAATTTGTTCCTTTGTCAGATTGGGTAATTGGTGCAACCAAAATATCATTCCCAAACATATATTGACCTTCATACGAATAAGCTTCATCCAATTCAGGATAATCATAGTACATGGGTCGGCACAATCCTATACCTGTATCATATGAATAGCGTGCATAGGTATAAATATAAGGTATCAAACTATATCGAAGATAAATAGCATCCCGCATCTGTTTAAAATTAGGAAAATGCCAAATTCTGCGTTCGATGTTTGAGGCATTAGTTGCATGAGTCCTCAATATAGGTGAAAAAACACCGTACTGAATCCATCGCAAGTAAAGTTCAGGATCGTTGTCACCACTTTGTTGATGTCCCCCAATATCATGACTCCAATAAACATAACCAACATTTGATGCTGTTGATGTGAAATAAGGTTGGAAAGCAAGTGTTGGAAAAGTAGCATAAGTATCTCCGGAAAAGCCAATAGGATATCGATGATTTCCCAAACCACCCCAACGATGAAAAATAAATGGCCGATCTTGTTGTTTTAGTTTTTTATCAGAAAAAAACACATGATTGAGCCAAAAAGTATTTCCCAAATTAGGTTCATTACGAGCAATTAACCATTGTTGCCAATCAAGCCACCAAAAATCTACCCCAATATTTTCGTGAGGTCTGAGAATGCGATTAAAAAAAGCTTCATAAAATGGCTTTTTTTCAATGTTCCAAGGAATTGTACTATTGTCTGTTACGCCTAAATCTGCAGCAAGTAAATTGTAATTGTCTTCCAAAGGATATATACCATCTGCTGGATGTAAATTTAACGTAGTTTTTATATTTTGACTATGTAACCAAGCAATAAAACCTGCAGGATCTGGGAACAAAGCCTTATTCCAAGACCAACCGGTCCATTCAGTATTATCTGTACTTCCCGTTTTCCCGTTTCTATGCCAATCCATATCAATAACAAGGACATCCAAAGGAATTTCATTTGCCTTGATTTCATTAACTATGTTTCTCATATCCTGCTCGGTATAGCGCTGATATTTTGAATACCAATATCCGAAAACATATAGTGGAGGCAATGGAATTTTCCCAGCTATTTTTGTAAAATCGCTCAGTGCTTTTTTATAGTCATGCCCATAACCAAGAAAGTACATATCGAGTGAATTGGGATCAGCACGCTGAGCGACCCAATCAACGCCGGGACTACCATCAAACATTAAACTTAAACTACCATCTTTTCTAGGCTGTTTTTCATCTATTACCGCCCAACCAGAACGAGATATGATACCATCTTCAAGCCAACTGCGAACATCTCCTTCTGCATTGTCGAGAGTTCTGGTTGTTCCTTTTAAATTGTATGGATCTTTTTTCCCGGGATACCAAACAATATTTTCACCGTTGACTTGTAAAGATATTTGTAGATTTGGATTACAAACATCACTATTTATTGGATAAGTACCAATTTTATATTGTAACTCAAGTTTTGATGTATTAATAAATAAATATCCGTTTTCTTCACGAGTTGTAAAAGTTGGAACAGGTAAATTACGATTTACAACGACAAATGAAGCTCTATCTTCAAAAATATTTTTTTCGCTCCATTCAATACGAATTATTTCAGGAGTTAGAACGGTAAATCTCATATTTCCTGAAATAACTATAGCAGAACTATTCGCTTTAGGATTATTTTGAGAAAATAGCGAAAAGGGGAACAATAAACTAACAATAATAAAAAAATAAGATATAAAGTTTTTCATGTATTTAAAACTTGATTTTAATGCTAATTACAAAAAAATTATTAATTTTCCACTAAAAACTAAGTATTCTTTGTAATTAGCATTTCATAATTCAACAATATTATTTTGATTCAAAATAAGGTGCATCTTTTCTTGTGTTACTTGGCACTGCCCCTGCTATTGTAGGCCATCCGTCTGCATCCCATATAATTTCATCCATCATTAACGGGCGTCGTGTTGCTCCATTAGGGAGCAAAGGATTTGAATATTTTATGGCATGATAGATAATAAAATATCGTCCTTTATCATCCTTAATAATTTCTCCATTATGACCGGGACCAACCCAACCCACATTTTTATCTCCATATAAAAATGGAGTTCCTTCTACGCCATCATTGAGAATACTCGCTCCACTTTTAGAAACATAAGGGCCTTTAATATTAGTGGATCTGGCAACAGTTAGATGATACAGACTGTTTGCTCCTTCGCAGCAATTTCCACTCGATCCAAAATAATAATAATATCCATCGTGTTCATAAATATACGAACCTTCAAAAGAATTGCCTGCAATTTTAAATTTCGTATCAAGTTTTGGAGTTTTCATATCAGACATTTCTACACCATAAATTCCAGCAAAACTGCCCCAAAAAAGATATGCTTTTTTGTTTCGACCAGACCCAACTTCAATATAAAATTGATCAATACTGTTTCTAACTCCGCTCGATTGGACATCCAAAACTTTTCCCAAATCTTCGAAAGGTCCGGTAGGGTTTTGTGATTTTGCAACTCCAATTCCGGGGTTAGAATCACCCCATGAAGAAAAGCTATAATACAGGTAATAATATCCGTCATTGGAATTAAATAAAATTTGTGGAGCCCAAAGATAGCCTCCAGAATGCCATGTTGGTTTTGTCTGGAAAGCGTCAGCCACATATTCCCATTTTATCATATTTTTAGATTTTATAATGGGGATCAATCTGTTTTTTCCTGACTCCCATTCATTTTCAGTACCATAAGCATAAAACCAACCGTCACTGGCCTTAATAAATGAAGGATCTGCCAAGTCTGGTTCAAAAAGTGGATTTTGATATAACGTATCGGGAACGCTGGTTTCTGTCCAAATAAGAACTTCCTCTTTTGAATTATTGCAGGCAAAAAAAGTTGCAAGCAATATTATGCAGAAAACTGTTATTGTAAAGATTAACAATTTATTTTTCATAATTATTTATTTTTTATTTGTATTAGAAATTACTTTAATTAAAACAGAAAAATTTCTGTTATTCATATCCGGGATTCTGTTTTAAACCTTTTACCAAATTTACTTCTCTGTAAGGTATGGGGAAACGATTACTCTTCCCAATTACAAAATTGGCAAATTCGCTATCACGATTCGTAAGCCATGCAATTTTATCCGCTGAATCAAAAAAGCCCCAACGTTCCAAATCAAGCCATCTCCAACTTTCACCCGCAAGTTCACAGGATCTTTCGTGGATAATTTGCTCACGCATTTTTGCTGGATCATTTCCAATGCCTGTGAAAACAGTCGAATTTTCCAAGTCGGGTAAGTTCACTCTGCGACGAACCTTGTCGATATATTGGTAAGATTCGGAAGTACGTCCTAATTCATTAAGAGCTTCAGCATACATAAGATAAATATCGGCCAAACGCACTACACGAATATTGATTCCATTATTTTCATGGTCTTCTGTAGTTCGTGTATCGTAATTGGTATATTTTTTCCAATAAACCTTAGCACGTTTAACTGATGAATTAGGATCATTTTCCCATTGTAACCATGTTTTACCATAAAAAAGTTCACTCAAATTATTTGGATCATAATAAAATAAAGTATTCTTCAATCGAGGATCAACTTTTCCATCAATTGTTCTTTCCAGCTCCAAATCGGTCTTAACTATATTACTGGCTGTTCCGTCATCATAGGAGCATCCATTAGCAGGCAAGCCTAAAAATTTAGCACGCTCGTGACTAAGTTGAGTAACCCCATTTACAGGGCCAGACATGAACTGTACCTCAAACAAAGATTCGGAATTATTTTCATTTGTTTCCGTAAAATTATCTCTATAATCGGCTACAAGCTCATACAAAGGTTGACCTGCACTATTTTTAAGAGAAAAAATTGAATCTGAATAACTTATAACCTTTGACCATTCATGCAACTGAGCAGAAACCTTTACCAACATACCTAAAGCAGAACCTTTTGTTACCCGACCCAAATCTTTTTCATCAGGCCAATATGCTGGCAAACGTTTTCTTGCTTCTTCAAAATCTTTCTGTGCCTGTAAATAAATATCGGTCTGTTCAAAAATAGTTGGATTATCTTCCACATAAGAAGTCAATGAAATGGGACCTCTTCCATATACTCCAGCAATATTAAAATACCCAATTCCACGCAGAAAATATGCCTGTCCAATTATTTTTTCGCGTAAATCATTATCTTTCAAAGGTGCATTCGGAGCATTATCTAAAACCTGATTTGCCCAAAATATACCTTTATACAGATCCAACCAAGTGTAAAGCACTGCTTCTGCTCCATCATTATTTATAGTTTTAAAATTGGAATAAGATTGAAATGTTGGATTTGGTGAAGTCGAATAACCTTCATCGGAACGCGAAATATACAAAATATGCAGCCATCTTCTATATTCACCATTAAAACGCAATGGTCGATAAGCAGCATTTAAACCATCAATCAAATCCTGTTCAGTTTTCCAAAAATTGGAAGTATCCTGCTGGTTAGGATTAGTAAGATTAAGCATATCATCGCAAGATACAAATGCAACTAATCCAAGAACAACAATTAATAATTTAATATTTTTCATAAGATACAATTTTTTTCGTTAACAATTAAAAAGTTACTTGCAAACCGCATGTAAAAGAACGTACTGGAGGAAAGTGTCCATCATCATATCCTTTGGCAAATACACTGCCCCCTGATATTTCAGGATCAAATCCAGAATAACCGGTTAAAGTAAACAAGTTTTGTCCGGTTAAATAAATTCTGCATCGTTCTAAAAGATTTGTTTTATTCAACATCTTTGTAGGGAGCGAATAACCTAATTGAAAGTTCTTTAAACGCAAATAATCTCCATGTTCAATCCATCTATCACTATAAGCAATGGTATTGTCTGTCTGCCCTATATAAGGTCGCGGAGTAGTGTTGGAAGTTCCTTCTCCATTCCAATATTTTAAGTTTTTTGGATAATTTGTTGTACCATTCATTGATTCCAAGTTAACCTTAACATTATTGTAAATCAAATTTCCATAAACTCCATAAAAGAATAGATTAAAATCAAATCCTTTATATTCACAAGAAAAATTAAGTCCACCTTCAAATTTTGGCAATGGACTGCCAATAAATTCACGGTCTCCATTAGTAATAGAGCCATCTCCATCTAAATCTTTATAGCGAATATCACCAGGTTGTGCGTTAGGTTGAATCAATTTTGTAGTTGTTGTTCCAGTCTCTGGATCTACTATTGTAGCTTTATAATTATTTACTTCATCCTGATTTTGAAAAATTCCATCAGTACGAAGTACATAAAATTCTCCAATTGAACGTCCTACTTCTGTTGCACTAACTCCATTTATACCCGAATAATAAATATTATCATTCGCCAAATTGAGTACTTTATTACGAACTGAAGAAATATTTAATGAAACATCATATTTAAAATCTTTTTTTCTTTCGCGATAACCAAGTTGAAATTCAATTCCTTTATTATTCATTTTACCATAATTAGTAATAGGAGAAACATCCGTTCCACTTATCCATGGTAAATCTTTTGTAATCAGCAAGTTGTTCAATTTTGCATCAAAATATTCGATACTTCCATAAATTTTCTGATTTATTAATGAAAAGTCCAAACCAAGATTAAATACAGTTTTTTCTTCCCATTTTAAGTTTGGATTGGCACGTCCTTTTTGAATTTTTCCTGGATAATAAGTTTGATCGCCAGAACCAAATATTGCTCCCTCACTGGTATAAATATAAGTTGCATAAGCATAATTTCCTACTGCCTGCTGATCGCCCAAAGTACCGTAACTGGCACGTAATTTCAAATCATCAATCCAATTGATTTTTTTCATAAACGATTCCTGACTTATACGCCATCCAACGGATGCAGAAGGAAAAGTTGCAAATCGATTGTTGGCTCCAAATCTTGAAGAACCATCACGTCGAATATTTATTTGTGCCAAATAACGATCATTATAATTATAATTTACCCTTCCAAGAATAGAAGTCATGGCATAAGCACCATCCGAACCACTTACCGTTTTGTCTACTGTTGTCTGATCAAGCACCCATAAGCCGGGAGTTGCTATATTATATCCAATAGCTGTATTACCACGGCTGGTGGTTTTCTGAGCCGTATAACCCAACAAGGCATCAAAACTGTGTTTATTTATACTTTTTTGATAAAACATCGTATTTTCCCAAATCCAAGACAATTGATCTCCATTATTTTCTTGCAATGAAGTTTCATATTTTTCTACAGTTAAATATCTTATCTGCTTGTACGTAGTTTTATATCTGTCGAAGTAATTAAAATATTCTATTCCTAGATTGGTTTTTATCTGTAACCCTTTTATGGGTTCAACCTGAAAGAATCCGTTCCCTAAAACTCGGTTGTTATATTGGTTGTAATCTCGTGTTTCTTGTAATCCAATTGGATTGGAACCATAAGTAGGATATGAAGAATTACCATAACCATACTCTTCAGGATTATCAGGATTTCGAACAGGGATTATTGGAGGCATAAGAGCTAAGTCTACGAAAGGAGAACCTATTAAAGGAACTGATATAGAACGTCCCAATGTAAAATTTTCTCCAACAGTAAATATTCCCTTTCGTGCTTCTGTATTGCTGCGAAGATTAAACCTTTGATGTGAAGGACCTATAACAACTCCATCCTGATCGTAATAATTGAAAGAAAACAAATAATTACTATTTTTGCTGCCTCCGGAAATACTTAAATTGTAATCCTGAGTAGTACCTGTTTTAAAAAAAGCATCTTGCCAGTCGGTATTGATTAACACTTGACCTTGTGCAGGCTCGCCCGGCCATTGCAAATCTGCATTTTCATAAGCTTGTCGTTGGGTATGTAAAAATTCGAGACTGTTCATCATTTCAAGACGCTTAGAAATATTTGAAATTCCATAAGAAGCGTTGAAATCTATGTTCATTTTTCCTTCTTTTCCTTTCTTTGTTGTTATTAAAATCACGCCATTAGCGCCACGTGCACCATAAAGTGCTGCGGCAGCTGCATCTTTTAATACCTGAACACTTTCAACATCATTCATACTGAATTCGCGTTGAGAACCTTGCATGATAACACCATCAATTACATACAAAGGTGAAACATTGGACATACTACCTATTCCTCTGACATTAATTTCGGCAACAGTTCCCGGTTCACCTGAAGAAGTTACATGCACTCCCGTTGCTAAACCTTGAAGAGCTATCCCGATATCGGGCGTAACTTGCTTTTTTACCGTTTCGGTATTAACTACACTTATTGCTCCCGTTAAATCTTTCTTCTTTTGCGTTCCATACCCTACAACTACAACTTCATCCAACAATTTGGTATCTTCTTTTAAAACAATAGTAAATGGTGAAGTTGTAACTTTAATGTTCTGAGGCAAATAACCTATTGATGAAAATTTTAGAAGGTTGTTTTCAGGATTTAGCTTTATTCGGAATTTTCCGGAAATATCAGTTGTCGTTGCTTCTTTGCTGTTTTCTGCTTGAACAGTTACACCTATCAAAGGAACCCCGGCTTCATCAGTAACTACTCCTTCAACAACACTTGGTAATGACTGCGACTTAACCGTCATCAAACTAAGAAAAAGAAATGCACAAATCAGCACCTTTCGAATTGGTCTTTTTTGTAGCGAACTACCCTCGTATAGGCTTCGTAAAAATAAGCTCATGTTACTCATAAATATTAAATTTAGTTTATAAAATGATTTTTGAATATAACAATTTGTATTTCATATTTCAAAAAAACAATGTAAAAAAATAACAGTCTTACATGCTAATAAAAAAGTGATTTTTATTTTGTTCTTCTACCAATAAAAGAAAAAAATACTTGATTATAAGATTCTTAATAGCTATGGCATAGAAAAATAATTGTTGAATAGTGTCAGCAATTGATGAAAAATGTACAAACCCTACAAAAAGGATATAACAGAAAAAAGTTACGACATTTTAGGAGTTAAAAGATAAATTATTGATAATAAAATATTTATAAAGAAATAAATTAAATATTTTATTTCTCCTGAAGTCCTAAAAATATTTATTTCCTCTTTCTTAGTGTAACAAAAGTAGATACTAAAATAAATTCACCATAGAATTTTTGTATCAAAAAATGAAAAAATATTATCAATAACATTTCAAAGAGCGAAAATTGTCAATGCTTTCTCTCAATAAATCTTTGAATTACAAAATCTATTAACTGAAAGGAAAAAGGGGAAATCTTCTTACGGATTGAAAAACAAATACATAAATTAAATCTCAATAGAAAAGAATAGAATAAATTCTGTTTTTGGACAATGAAACAAATACGCTAAAAAATTTCTACCTGACCTACAAAAAATCACGATTTATTTCTAAACAAAAAAACCGGTTGAATTACAACCGGCTTTTTTGCAAAATTAAAAACTCAGGATTTTGATAGAAATTTTAAAATTTAAAACCTAATGTTATGACAAAATTATTGTTTGTTGTGTTGACATTTGCCGGTGAACCTTGAACACCTTCCGCCAGATTATTCGAATTGTATGGATAGTACTTTTCCTTGTTCAGCTTATTCATATAGGCAAAATCCAAAAACCATGATTCTTCTCGATAGCCAAAACCTCCGGTAATATATTGGGTACTGTTGTGCAGAAAATATTCCGTATCGGTGCGAATGGTATTGTCCTTCATGAATTTTTGTGCATTATCGGGATTTACTTTGTCCATAAAAGCATAACCTCCGCGCAATGAAAAATTATCGGTTAGCCTGTATTCGGCGCCCAATTTAATGGTATTGACCGAATTGTAAGCCGTATTCATCCCTTCGTTCTCATCAATAAAATCATAGGTGGAATTATTGTTGTCCATTAACTTGGTTGTTTTCATGTCGATATAATCATATTCGGCACTGATCAATCCGTTTTTCCCAAAAAGATAGGCAACACTGGCAGTAAACTGAAGTGGCGTTTGAAGTTTAAAAGAATTGTATCCACTCGGAGTACGGATATACCCTTTTTGTTGAGTATCATAATTGAGCAAGGAAGTATAATCTTCCGATATGGAAAAAATTGTTGGTGTCTGAAAAGATATTCCCATCCTAAATGCATCTATTGGACGCAATATGGCACCAATATTTAAATTGAAACCATTTCCGGATGACTCAATAGTATTATACAAGTTCATACTTCCACCCAGATTAAAAGCTTCATTATATTTAGTAGTAGCATTATAGTAGATACTTTGAATGTTGGCTGTTACTCCCAAATAAAATTGATTGCTGAAATTCCCTGCCCAGCTGAAAGAATACTCATTAATAGATCCACTTTCGGTTAAATAATATGATGGAGTAACTTTTTCGCCATCAGACAACGAAGAGTTCCAACTGTTACTGGTACCAGGATTGATTAAATAACCTTCGTATGCTAAAACTGACAGCCATGGAATATAAGTATTGTCGAACGGCTCATAAGAATCTGTACTTTGCAAGTCGGTTTCAGGAATTCCTTGAGTAAAATAAGCCATGTAATCGGTCATGGAGGATGATGACAAACCACCATGAATATTTAATTGACGATTGAAATCTTTCAATTTCTGAAATGAAAAGGAAAAATTAGAATTTTGCAATCCGCTGGTTTTTCCACTTTTACTTCTTTGGGTAGCAGAAGAAATAACCAGCGAAAAATTATTGGTTCCCAATTTGTAAAGATTATTCGCACTATTCACCCCATACCAGTTTGCATCCGTATTTTGCCTTAGGATATTTAAAGTTCCCGTCATTTCGGGGCTTCGATAAATTCCAAGACCTGCCGGATTATCCTTGATAGCGGAAGCATCTCCGCCAACAGCTCCCATAGCTCCTCCCATGCTCATATAGCGTGCTGTTCCTACAATATCGGGAATAACAAATTTCGAAATATCCAATTCACTTTGTGCACTTATCATGAAGCTATTCAGCAATAAAGCCACTATCCCAATTCCTTTTTTCATATCGATTATTTTTTTAAAAAGTAGTTAAAGAATACTCTTTCCCTCTCCGTTTCTCAAAATTTTATAGATTTAAGTAAATTCTGATTTTTATCTCCTTCCTCCACTGCTTCGGCTCGATCCACTACTTGAACTTCCTCCGCCGGAACTGCTTCCCGAACTGCGCGAGCCACCGGAATAGGAACTGCCGGAACTTCGAGAACTATTGTCGGAACTGCTGGGCGTGTAAGAAGATCTTCTTTCTGAAGAACCGGAAGATGGAGTATAAGAACTTCGTGAACCGGTTTGAGGCGTTGCAACCGAATTTCCGCTATTTCCGGAGCTGGTTCTCGGTCGGGTATTAATTGTTTCTGTGGTTCTGCGCGAAGAATTTCCACTATAAGTTTCCGTCGAACGAGTTCCTGTTGTACCGGTAACTTCACTCTGACTTCTGGTTCCGGTTGTGGTTCTGCCCGAATTGATAGAAGATCTTGAATTATCATAACTTGAAGTTGAACTTCTGCGGCCAGTCGAATTTATGTCGGACGAAACAGAACTTCTGGAACCGCTACCACTTACAACCGTATAAGGGTTGCCACTTCGGCCAGTCGAAGAGCTTC
>Ga0116191_1001497_pt1 | contig 18893 bp, 18 predicted proteins | sample AD_UKC111_MetaG_FD_89897 | JGI IMG/M metagenome (GOLD analysis project Ga0116191, IMG submission 89897) | Active sludge microbial communities of municipal wastewater-treating anaerobic digesters from Hong Kong - AD_UKC111_MetaG | ecosystem: Engineered > Bioreactor > Anaerobic > Digestate... | reverse complement strand
TGTTTCTCCAGTTAATGAGCATATCAATCTTTTTTAAAAATGTGTCTGCATATCCTCTTTGTTCTATAAAGTAATCGGCGAATCCTTTTGTGGTGAATTTATCTGTCATGGGGAGGTCTCCTTAGGGTTTGATAATCACCATTATACCATATATATCATATAGTTACAATACATTTATGGGTAATTTACCGTGCAAAAGTCTTTTTATAAGATTTTTGAAAGGTTGTTTGTAAAAACCATACATTTATTCTATATGTCAAATTGATATTATCTATGTTTATCGATGTAGTTATTCGATATTGGCATCATATTATTTTGTTCAAGCCATCTTTAATTCATCTGTTGTCATCTTTTTTAAAGAATGTTTTGACAACACTCTATCCGATTTGATATAGGACAGAAAATAATGTGCGTCTAAACAATCGATTTTATGATGTAGAAAAAAATAATGCATACCAAAAAAAGGAGCTGGATATGGATTACAAATATATCATAACAAACATAGGCGACGATCATGTCGGTGAAATCATACTGAACCGGCCGAAGCAGTGGAACGCCTTTAATACCGTAATGGCAGGCGAACTCGACAGAGCGCTCTGGGATTTCGACAACGACAAAGGCATAAGGGTTATACTTTTAAAAGGTGCAGGGAAGGCGTTTTGTGTTGGTATTGATGTAAGCGAATTTCCCGGTAAAACCGCCCTCGAATACCGTGACTGGATAGGGCATATGGGTAAAAGCCTCGCTACAATCGGCCGCATCAGCAAACCTGTCATAGCGCAGGTTCAGGGCGTTGCAGCTGCAATTGGAACGGGTCTGACGGCAGCAGCCGATTTGGCGATTGCGTCAGAGAATGCAACGTTCGGCCTGACGGCAATCAACGTAGGTCTTAATTGTATCGGACCTGCTGTTCCTGTCTCCCGTTCTGTTGGAAGAAAACGTACACTTGAACTTTTGCTATACGGCGAGATGATCAAGGCGCAAAGGGCTTTGGATATCGGGCTAATAAACAGGGTGGTAAAACAGGATGAACTCGAACAAAACGCCCGTGAATGGGCTGCAACGCTGGCTAAAAAGAGTCCCCTTGCCGTTCAGACGGCAAAAAAGGCATTCTATGCCGCAGCGGATATGGAATACTTTACATCTCTCGAATATATGACCGATACCCTTTCACGGCTTTGCACATCGGAAGATGCGATGGAAGGTATAAACGCCTTTATGGAAAAAAGAGAACCGAACTGGAAGGAGCGATAAAAAATAGAATCAAGTCGTTGCATAATGCAATACTATCTCCGACGACCACGCCCATCGCTTGCAGGCACTTGAATCTTGTGTTCCAGTATCTTCCTGTATAGAGTGCTGGTATCGATACCTAAGTCACGGGCGGTGAGTTTTCTATTACCGGCATAGCGTTGGAGTGTCTCTGCGATAAGATACTTTTCCATTTTTGCAAGGCTCATCGTTCCCATTCCGTCATTTGAAGGGGATGGGGCAGGTCGCAACTCGGGGGGAAGGTGGTGCAACTCAATAATTCCTCCCTGACACAACACAAATGCCTGCTCAATGATATTTTCGAGCTCCCTTATGTTACCGGGATAATCGTATTCCATGAGCCTCGCAATCGCCTCAGTAGAAATACCGGCAACGTCTTTACCAAAAAGACGGCTGTATTTTCCTATGATATGGTCTATCAGCAACGGTATATCCTCTCTCCTTTCCTTTAACGACGGCAATGAAAGATGGATCACACGTATCCGGTAATAGAGGTCCTCCCTAAACTTTCCTTCTTCAATGAGTTTTGCAAGTACCTTATTGGTAGCGCATATCACGCGGACATCCACCTTTACGGGTTCGGTAGCTCCCAACGGCTCTATCGTGCGTTCCTGAAGCACCCGAAGCAGACGTACCTGAAGGGCTGGTGAAATATCCCCTATCTCGTCAAGAAAAATAGTTCCTCCGTCAGCAATTGCAAATCGGCCTGTCTTATCCCGTTTGGCATCTGTAAATGCCCCAGCCTTGTGGCCAAAAAATTCGCTTTCGAGAAGGGTATCCGGCAAGGCTGCACAGTTTACCGCAATAAAGCGTTTCTTCCTACGTGGTGAAAGATTATGTATAGCCCTGGCTACAAGCTCCTTTCCTGTGCCACTTGGGCCTTCAATGAGCACTGTACTGTTACTTTCGGCAATTCGGGGAAGTATATCGAATAGGTGCATCATCGCAGGGCTTCGCCCGACTATATCTTCAAAGGTATGACGACTTTGAAGTTCTTTCTGCAATCGCTCTACTTGACTTAAGTCTTGAAATGTTTCTACACCACCGATAACGTTTCCCAAATCATCTCGCAAAATAGCCGTTGAAATGCGGATAGGGACCCTGTAACCTTGATTATTAACGATATATGCCGTCGTGTTGATGACCGGTCTGCCGTTTTCAAACGTTCTTTTTAAGGCACAATCCTTTTCGCAAATGTTTGCATGGAATACATCCGAACAGAGTCGTCCTATCGCCTCATCTCGTGGTATACCAGTTATAGACTCGGCTGCCCGGTTAAAAGAGGTTATATGCCAGTCTGTCCCGATAGTAAATACCCCCTCATTGATCGAATCAAGGATCACATCCCGCTTTTTTTGACATGATTCATTTTCCGTATTTATCGATTTTCCATGCATTCTGTATATCCTAATTCGTGCTAATTGCAATACTAATGACAGTATTGTATTGCATTATACAATGATATTGTCAATACCAAAATTTCGGTATATTGTCAACTTACTGTTATTTATAACTATTTCAGCTAATAAAAGGTTGGTATGGAATTTGCATTATTTTGATAATATGAAGATAGGTGTATCATACTGGCAAGGACGCATATCACCAGTTTTCGACGTTTCTGACAGACTCTGTCTCATCGATATTGCAGACGGCAAGGAAGTGAAGCGGGAAAACAGAATCCTGACAAGCCAAGACCCTTTCAGTCGTGCCAAAGAAGTTTCAGGGTTTGGGGTGGATGTGCTTATCTGTGGGGCTATTTCACGTACTCTGGAAACATCGCTTTCAATTGCAGGTGTCCGTGTTGCAGGGTTCTTGTGCGGTGATATGGATACCGTCGTATCGGCTTTTCTTAGCGGACAATTGACAGTAGACAGCTTCTTCATGCCCGGATGTTATGGAGGACAAAGGAAAAAACGTGTTCGCAGTCGTCACGGTAGGCGCTAGCCACATCACGGGTGAAAATAAAAATAAAAGGAGGTATTTATTATGCCAAGAGGAGACGGAACAGGACCTTTAGGAATGGGTCCTATGACTGGACGCGCAGCAGGTTACTGTGCAGGGTATACGGTGCCAGGTTTTGTAAATCCTGGCTATGGAATTGGTTTATGGGGTTGTGGTCGAGGCATCAGAAGAGGTTTCAGGAATCAGTTTTACGCAACCGGGCTTACGGGCTGGCAAAGAGGTGGTGGTTGGCAGGCATGGGGAAGTCCTTATATGCCCGACATGCGCTATGGCTTTCGTCCGGAGACCACCATCAACAAGGAGCAGGAATTGAGTGCACTGAAGGACCAGGCAGCATATCTGGAGGAAACCTTAGAGAATCTACGTAAAAGGATCGACGAACTTGAGACGACAAAGTAATATGGCGTGACTGAAGCAACATCGTAAACCGATTACAACAACACCGTAGTGAATAAGAAAATGCCTTTTTGATGAGAGGCGTTCAAATCGAATAAATATGGAAATACTAAGGAGCATAATTCAAGGCATTACAAACGACTCTCCTGTTAAAGAAGTGACAAAGGGTATCTATTGGACAGCAGTTGTAAGCAGATTATGTGGTCTGTCGTCCACTATGATAAGAGATTGCGCATATGATGACAATGCAGAGACGCTTCATGAAAAACCATACTCGGAGATGACCGCATTGGAATTGGCCAGTTATTCCCTTATGCCAGATATTTCCAGGGCATCCGTTGGTCTTGCCGCTATCAATTCCATCATCGAGCCTGATTATTCAAGATGTGTCGAGATGAACGCCTCGGAATTTCTAATAGAGCATGGAAAAGGCATGAATATATCGGTTGTGGGACACTTCCCTTTTACGGATGACCTTCGAAAAACAGCAAAGACGCTCTGGGTGATCGAAAAATGGCAAAGACCAGGGGATGTTCCGGAAGGAGAAGCTAAGCGATACCTTCCCATCTCAGACATCATAGCCATGTCAAGTACAACGCTTATAAATCATACACTGGATTACCTTCTTGCACTTTGCCCGAAAGAAAGCATCAAGATGCTCCTCGGTCCAACAACACCTTTTTCCGAAGTGTTGTTTCAATATGGCATCGATATTATATCAGGAAGCAGGGTACTGGACACAAATACTGCACTGAAATCCATACGGGAAGGCGCCAATTTTAGACAATTAAAGAGGACGGGGGCAATCCGTCTTCTTACGATGGTAAGCAAAACGTTCAAATAAAAATCAAAGATAGCATATCATCATAGGTCATAGTTTGTTTTGTGGAAATTTCTGTCAGGAGGTGGATTTAATGGGAAATAAATTCAAATACATATATGGGCCTGTTCCCTCATGGAGAGTGGGAAGCTCTCTGGGTATAGATTTGCTATCCCAAGAAGAAAAGGTATGCAATTATAACTGTCTTTATTGTCAACTGGGAAAAACAAAAATATTTACAACAACAAGGCAGTTTTTTGTTTCAGAGGGCAGTATTGTAAAAGAATTAGAAAAAATACCTGCCGATGGACGAGATAATCAATCTTTTTGAAAAAAAACGAACATTATGATAACCGCTGTTTATGGGCGTGTTGGAACGCTTATCGCCCAGATCGAGTTTTCAAAGGTTGGCGATATATTCATAGCACCTTTAAAAGACATTATGGAAAAAGCGAGAAAGAAGAACCTCATTTCAGGCAGTTCATTGAAAAATATTGCCTACTTTTCCTGTATCAACATATCGAAAGGGAATCCGAAAAACATCAAAGAATTGAAAGACCTTACCCGTGAGGGGATAAAGGTTGCTATAGCAGATCCGGAATTCGTATATTTGGGGATGCTCAGCGCCGAAATTGTTGATCAAAACCTAACAGCACAAGAAAGGGTAGATTTCAGGAAAAATGTATTGACCTATGCTGAAGACGTCAGTAAACTTGCCATGTTTGTTTCTTTAAAACAGGTCGATGCTGTTAGCGGTTTTCATTTTCTTGACAGGTGGTATCCGGACAAAATCGAAACAATAAAACTCAGTGCCAGGGAAGTGCGAAGAATCGGAGCAGGACAGGCAAGTATTGTTTCCTTTTCCCAATCAAATGATAATGCCAAAAAGTTTCTTGATTTTCTGAGTTCAAGGGCGGTAAAAACAATACTAACCAAATATCATTATTTTTGCACACCAGAGGAGGCTTTGCACTGGTCGGGAGGCACGAAACCCATAGGTGGAACATGTTCTCTTCCCGCTGAGTGGAGAAAAAGATAATTTATGGAGGCTATTTTGTATGAATTGAAATTTGACTTGGAAAAATGCCTTGCTTGTCAAACTCAGGCATGTCTCACAAAATGTCGGTTTATTAAAGTCGATGTCGAAACGGCAAAAAGAGAAATAATAAAGATCGCCCGCGGTGAGGATTCGTTTGTGCTTCATGAATGCGTTACCTGCTATGCCTGTGAGGAATACTGCCCTATGGATAACCACCCGTTTTATCTGATTGTCGAACGCCAAGAGGCACTCAACTGCGCCCCCACACCACAACCTCTCATTCAGAGGGCTGTAAATCTCGGTGTGCCATTCAGGGGTGAACCTGAGATAACAGAAATAAACGGACCTGTTCTTAACATGGGGGCATTTTCAGAACTTATGCACCTCATACAGGGCAGGCTATTTGAAGGTCTTGCAGTCATATCGACAGACCCTCGCAAGATGTTTCACTACTTCTGCCAGCTTATGTATCTCCATTATGCAAGAAGCTCTATAATCAAGGAAAGGCTTCCTGGTATTATCAATACTATTGCCAAGCACAAACCCACTGATGTGATTTGCTTTCACGATGAATGCTACGGCGCATACACCTCATATGCCTCTGCGGTAGGCATGGATGTCCCTTTCCGACCTGTTCACTTTTTCGAATTCCTTTACCAGAGATTGAAAGTCCTGAAAGAATCGATAAAACCTATTAAGATGAAGGTTGCATATCAGAGACCATGTTCATCCCGGCTGTCTCATGAAAAACATCATCTTGTCAGGTATATTTTCGATCTCATCGGTGCCGACTATGCGGAGCGGGAATACGATGGTGAGAACGCCCTATGTTGCGCAGGCACCATCCAGGGGCAAAAAAGGGAGGGAAGCCGGAAACGGTCTATTGAAATACAGCAGCGAAATATTGAAGATATGAAGAAAAATGGCGCACAGATCTGTGTCTTTAACTGCCCTGCGTGTTATCAAACCATTGGTCAAAAGGTTGCCGCAGTAGGGATTAAACCCATGTATATGAGTGACCTCTGCAGGCTTGCAATCGGTGAAAATCCGACTTTATGGAGGTGATGGAGTGGACTCAATTTATAAGTCACTCGTCGATATAGTTGATAAAGAACATGTTTCCAATCGTCCCGAGGAGCTTTTCATATATTCCTTCGATTTGGGCACAGCAGAACCACGTCGTCCTGATTATGTCGTATCACCGGCTACAACCGAGCAGATACAAGAGATTGTTCGACTTGCAAACAGAGAAAATATACCGATTGTCCCGCTCGGCGCCGGATTGTCGCTGGCTGGTCTTGCTGTTCCTCAAAAAGGAGGGATAATCCTCGACCTGAAAAGGATGGACAGGATCATCGAAGTCAACGAAAATGCCCGCTATGCTTTAATTGAATGCGGTGTTTCCCAGGGGCAACTTACTGCCTATCTCGAAAAAAATTTCCCGCGCCTTACCCATTCAGAGCCGGGTGCACCGCCTGCTGCAACCATAGTGGGAAATATCGTTATACATGGCCAGGGAGACCTCGCCCAACCCTATGGTTTTAACTCTGACTTGATTAACGGCCTTGAGGTGGTTCTTCCGACAGGAGAGATATGCCGCTTTGGGTCATGCGCTGTAGATGCAGGATGGTTCACATATCACCCCCTTCCCGATGTCGGTCTCTTCTTCGGATGGTGCGGCACCACGGGCATCGTAACAAAGATGTCAATAAGGCTGTTTCCTGCAAAACCAATAAGGGGAGTCGGCACCTTCGTCGTCGATAACGAAAGTCTTGTTCCTGAAATCATTGGCAAGTTGACCTATACTCAGATGACTGAGGACATAATCGCCTTTAGTCGTGCGATTCCACCCTTTGCGGCAGGACTCCAACACATTACCATAAATATTGCAGCAGATTCTGAAAAAGAGCTTGAATTCAAACAGGAGATTATCTTCGACGATACCCTCGGTGAATACATTAGAAGGGGAGAAGGGGGATTTCTCGGTTTCACCAGAGGCCTTGAACGACCACAGATATCTAAAACATCGGACTACAAAAAAGGGGGAGGATTCGAGTATGTAGGAGGTATCATGCCTGTCGAAACATATTCTCAATGCTACAGGAAAGGTCGGGAAATATCTGAAAGGCATTCTATTCCATACACAGTGACCGGCCGCATTATCGGCGCTGGACACAGCATGATGTTCGCCTGGACATATGCCTTTAATAGGGCGGATACAGAATCGATCAAGCAGGCCCGAGATGCCCTCCATGAAACAGATGACCTTGTTATGGAGTTGGGGGGCGTTATCTGGAAACCCGGTATATACGGACAAAAAATTATCATCGAAAGACTTGACCCCGGGACAAGGCTACTCATGAAACAGGTTAGAAAACTGCTTGATCCAAATGGGATTATGAATCCGGGAAATTGGGAGGGATTTTGATGTCTTGGGAAGATTTCAAATACAAAGAAATCATACACCGGTGTTTCCGGTGCGGCTATTGCAAGTTTCCCGTTAATTGGATGGACGTGAACAACTGTCCGCCTTATGCCCGCTTCCGTATGGAAACTTATTCGTGCGGCGGGAGGCTTTGGCTGACCAGGGCATGGCTTGATGAACGGATTGAATGGACGGAACACCTGGCAGAGATTCTTTACTCATGTACAACATGCAAAAATTGCGTCGTCAAGTGTCCGCTTGGTTTCAACATAGACATAGTAAACATGATTACCGCTGCGAGAAGTGAGATGGTGGAAAGCGGTAAATTACCGACAGACGTCAAGAAGATACTCGAGAATACTGAACTTTACGGAAATCCTTATGGTTTGTCCAGGTCAAAACGGGACAATTGGGCCATGGGGATGGAGATAGAGACATACAGCGACCAGGAGTATCTACTGTTCGTTGGGTGTGCAGGTTCATACGACACTCGTGCTATGCAATCTATACAGGCACTTGGACGTATACTGAAAAATGCCGAGGTTTCATTCGGAATACTCGGCAGCAAAGAAAACTGCGACGGTAACGAAATAAAGATGCTTGGCGAATCGGGTCTTTTTGAGATGTTGGTGCAAAACAATATCGCCCTTTTCATAAAACACAAAGTCAGAAAAATCATCACCCTCTCCCCTCACGCTTACAATGCAATCAAGAATTATTACCCGGCATATGGCGGAGAATTTCAGGTATTCCATTACACCCAAATCCTCCGTGATATAATGATGGATGGTAGATCTGACTTTGTACATAAAGACAAGATAAGGATTACATATCACGATCCTTGCTTTCTGGGGCGATGGAACGACGAGTATGATGCACCGAGGACGATCTTAAAAAATATTCCCGGCGTCCAGTTCGTCGAGATGGAAAAGAACAGGAACAGCGCCTTGTGCTGTGGTGGCGGCGGAGGTAATTTCATCATGGACATTCTCGGAGGCAGTAAAGACAGCCCGGCGAGACGAAGGGTTCGGGAAGCCTTTGACAAGAAGGCTAACGTCATTGCCGTATCATGTCCCAAGTGCCTTATTATGCTTGAGGATGCAGTAAAGGAAGAAGATATGGACAATATGATCTCTGTAAGGGATATCTCTGAGATTTTTCTTGACGCCTTAGAATGCAATACTCGTACTTGTAATAAATGAATGAGAACGTTAATATTTACAAAAAAAGGGAAGACATGGAAATATATCTAAAACCAACAACAATTATAAACGCTGACCACGAATCTATCATCGAAAAGGCGACCGAACTGACAACACACTGTGCCGATGACAAGGAAAAGGCGATAGCTCTTTTCTATTTTGTTAGGGATAACATACATTATAACGTTTATATGATCTCGACCAGGTTCGAGGACTTTGTCGCCAGCACTGTGTTGGCGAGAAAAAAGGGCTACTGTGTGCAAAAGGCAGTGCTTCTCGCTGCGCTTGCAAGGGCAGCCGGCATACCATCTCGTCTTACATTTGCAATGATCAAAAACCACAGGATGCCAAAAGACTTGATGGAACAGACAGGCATCAATTTTTTTCCAAGCCATGGATATACGCAGCTTTTTATCAACGAAAGATGGCTGAATGTAACACCGGCATTCGACAAATCACTGTGTGAATTAAGTGGCGTGCCGGTTGTCGAATTTGATGGCATCAATGACGCTGTGCTCGCCCCATGTGATTCAGACGGAAACCCCTATATCGAATATATCGAAAAATATGAACCGCAATCCGACCTACCTTATGAATGGCTTCGCGGCAAGATTTTCTCTATTTGGGGAGAAAAACAAGCCTGGCTAACGAATGAAGATTCTCGAGGTCACAAGATGCCATCGGGATATGAATTCAAATAGGAATATTGGACGAACATACTGAATACCTCGAAGGTCTATATCAACCGAAAAAGAATGTCCATAGGATGATAAGCGTAAAAATGATACCGATCAGGAGGCTTGTATAACCAAACATTGAAGAAACAATCTTCAATACTAAACCAGGATGCTTTATCTTGAGTTCTTCCAGTCTGTTTTCCTCTTTGAGTCTTTCATATTCAAGCGTTCTTGACCTCCATAATTCCTCAAGTTTATAGCTGCCTGTAAAAATGATTGGATCCATAGGAAATTTTGTAGGGATAAGGTGCGTATTGAAAAAATGGACGGTAAATATGAACAGCGCTGCAAGTAAGGCCTCTTCTGAATGAAGGATGCTTGCGATATTAAAAACCCAACCAGGATATACATACGACGCCAGCTCAGGCGCCCAAAGGGTTATACCTGAGCCTCCTATGATGAACATACCCCAGAAGACCGCAAGGAAATCGAATTTCTCCCAATAAGTCCAACGGTCAAATTTCGGGTATTCACCCTTATTGAAAAACCACCTTACCATTGCCTTGAACTGCTGCCAGTCCTGTTTGTTAGGCATCAGCGAATCAGGACCAAAGAGCCTGTCAAGCCATCCTTTTCTGTCTTTTTTGCCAAAACCCTTTGGAAACAAGAAACGTATACATCGATACATGGCAACAAGAAAGAGTCCGATAAGAATAATTGCAGCAAACCTGTGATAGATCCCCGCGTTATGTGCACCACCCATAACATTTATGAGGACCTTCGCCCATGGCACGCTGTGATATTTTATTGGAAATCCTGTAATTACGAGGCCAAAAAATGATATTATCAATAAAACATGCATAATACGGTCTTTTAGTGAAAACCGCCTTATCTCTTGGATATTCTCCTCATGTGTAAACGGACTTTCAAGCTTTATGCCAAGTTGTTCAAGCCTGTGTTTTTCCCAGTAAACCTTTCTCCACCAGAGCAGCGTATGCGTCCAGTAAAATGCAAAGGTTACAAGCAGCAATACAACCATAGACACAAAACTTATATATAGAAGCGGGTATCTTTTTCTGTCTTTGAAGTCAGGATGCGCCTTGTATTCGGCAAATCTCGGATGGATCCTGTGATGACATTTTTCACAGTTCTTCGTGAGATTTTTCGGGTTGACTGCCGAGTCCGGATGCTCTTTTGCAAGGATATTGTGCGTGGTATGACAGTCAGCACAACCGGCAACGCTGGTCGGGTATCCTAAATCCTGCACCTTGCCGTGATAAGTCTCCTCATAGTACCTCACGGTATCTGGAGAAAGTCCGTTTCTATTCATCATCTCCTTGTTTGAGTGACACGATTTGCATGTCCTGTTGTAAAACTCCCTCGCCTCAAGGCTATAAAGCTCGGTTGACGTATGGTAAGCCTTTGTATCGTGAAGTCCGTGACAATCGCTGCATGTTGCGGAATCCTTGTTTCCCTTCATTACAGCTGCACCGTGACCCGAGAGTGCGTATTCTTCGTTGGTGTGGCACTTTGTGCAGTTTTTTGCTACCGCAATCTTAAAATGTTCCTTTTCCGGTTTGAGTTCGTGAATCTCATAATGACAGTCATAACAACGAAAATCCTCGTAAAGGTAATGAAAACTGTTTTTATAGACCTTATCGATTTCGCCATGGCATTTCCCGCATGAGATCAGTGAAGGCTTTTCCTTTTTTATTACATGTCTGTCAAGGCTTTTGATATCCTCGTGGCAGCCCTTGCAGCCTATGTTACCATGAACGGATTGCTTGTATGCGGTCTTGAACTTTGCGCTTGTGTGGCAGTCAACACAATTTATCTTTATCTCGGCTTGACCATCCCCACATGCTAACATAAAAAAGATAGTTGAAAGAAAAAGGATTTCGAACCAGTTTTTTTCTGTCATAACTATCCTTTCCTTTCCTGAATCTCTTTGTATTTCATACCTCCATAAAATCTTATAACATCTTTGACCCCGTTATTGATAAGCCAGCAGCATACAAGAAAAGACCTCTTGCCGTTCTCATCAATCACAAGCACCGGATTATTTTTTGGAATCTCTTTCAGCCTATTGTGTAGTGTATAAAGTGGTATATTTACAGCGCCATCTATATGGCCAGCCTTATATAAATCTTCTGACCTTATATCAAGAATAAACAGGCCCTTCTTTTCTTTGATTAGGTTTTTGAGCATATGAGGTTTTATGGAAACGACCGGTGCCCGTTTGATCCTCTGCTGAGATTCAATTTCATATCCCGCCCTTTTCCATGCCGGTAAACCACCATTTAGGATATATATGTTCTTGTAGCCAAGGGTCTTTGCCTTTTTATACGTCTGCCCTGCCCTGAGGCATTCATCCGATTCACAGTAAAAGATAATATGCTGTTCTTTGTCCTTCAGGCTTGTCTGTGATTTTATTTCAAATTCTTCTAAGGCAATGCAGAGCGAACCAGGAATCCTGTGGTCCATGCACTCAAGATAACCCATCGTATCAACGAAGACAGCGCCTTTCTCTTTTATTAGAACGGCTGCCTGGGCTGGCTCAATGTATGACTCATCGGTTTTCTGGGGCAATGTGGCAGTGCATGACAAAAAAACAGTTAAAACAACAATCAAAGCTGTCAATAACCTTAGCACCATAACCCCTCTTTCAATTAATATCCAGCGGGCCCATGTCAAATATTAATGTTTCATTCGCCTTTGAACCATTCTTCAAAAGCGATTTCTGTGTAAGAAAATCCTTTTTGGCAATATGGCATACATCGCATGAACGTGTCCGGTCGGTTGATTTTCTTATGTTATGGACAGGCGCATGCCTGTAATCAGGGACTTCATCGAATTTTTCCATCTTTATCCCATTTTTGGCAAAGATGTCCCGTCCAACAGGCAATAACCTTAGAGTGGTCAGAGATTTCCTGTTAGCAGGATTGATACCAAGTATAAATGAAGGCTTCGAAAAAGAGGCATTTCCATTATGGCAGCTATAACAGTTGCTGTATGCAGACCGAACATGGCAACCATAGCAACTCACCTTTCCCTCGTGTTTTGAGTGGGCTAACCGGGATATGGCCTTTGCCTCCTTGCCTTTTTTGTGGCAATCCCTGCATCTTGGTCTATTTTTTACCTCGTCCTTGTTCATATAGCTATTGCCGTCACCGTGAAGTTGTCCCTTTTTGTGACAGTACGTGCATCCCATGCCCTTCTCGAAATGTTCATCAGGTATTCCGCTATAATTACCTGTATATTCAGGGTATATTCTTCCGCCATGACAAACGGCGCAGGTTTTTCTTTCATCCTTCTTTACAAACCTGTGTCCATCTATAAAACCACTACGCACCCCTTTGACAGAGGGTGAACTTACATGACAGTCACCGCATGATGCATGACAGCTCTTACAGGATTGTCCAAACACCTTATCTCTAAAAAGTCTTTCTTCGTCTTTTGAAAATCTTTTCGTAACCTTGTCCAATAAACCCAAAACATTATAATGCAGTGATTTACTGTATGGCTTTGTGATATTATCGTGGCAGTCTCCGCATAATTTCAGGTCAGCAGAAGGTGTTTTCACGATGCCTTTATGTGCAGATCCCTGGTCGACCGATTTGGCATCCCCTTTATGACAAAAAACGCATCCATTTTGAAGATGAGGGTCTTTATTGATGATGTTTTTATCCACCAGATAACGCCTGAAATATGCATCGGGCTTGATAGGAGGCATTTCCCCTGCAGGGCTGACACCTGATATCTTTTCTAACTTGGGTGCATTAACAAGCATCTGAAGGATTGATTCATCCGTATGACACTGCACGCAGCCTTCATCGCTGGCAATAGCAAAAGTGGTAAATGTAAAGAGAAATACGAGAATGTGTGTAAATATCATCGATTAAGTTTCTCATTAGCAAATATATCAAACATGTCAAGGCATACTAATTCCCATGAATATGGTCACAACAAAATTCTCACTCCTTTCTTTTTTGATATCCTGATATTTGAATCGCAACATGAACATTTCATTTAAATTTAGTGTTCTTCATATCCTGTTATCATAGCTTTTATGTGGGAACCCAATTTTTTCCCAAGGGTAGCCATATAGATATGAATGATGAGGTAAAAAACAAAAAAGTATGCTACTGCTACATGGATTGCATCAATGATCCGCAGTCCTCCTAAAAACTTTATCCATGAAAAGAAATATAGAATATCGCTGAACAAAATCCCCGTAAAGATAACAACAGGCGTGAAGATAAACATCACCAAAGAATAGGTAAGCCTTTGCATTGGATTGAATTTGTTGTCAGGGGACGGTTTAAAAGGGTTTTCCCTTCCTTTAAAAATATACAGCGTGTAGTAAAGAACCTGCCCAGGCATAGCCTTTATGTCCTTTAAACGGATAAAATAGTGCTTTTTAAATCCCCCAGTAAACAGATAATAGAAAAACCAAAAGAGAAACGACACTGACATGGCATAACCGAAATATTTATGGATGACAACCACGTCCCTGTAATCTGGATATATTTGAATAAAAGGCATTCTCAACTGAATGCCTGTCAGTATAAGGACAACAATTATAGAAGCATTTATCCAATGCCAAATCCTTAAAGGCAATGGATGCAGATAAGTCTTACTCATCTTTTCACCACCATTCTCAATAAAATATGTATGGCAATTCCAAACAGTATTAAAAAGAAAATAGCAATGCCTATGAGGTCTATCAGCTTGAAACCAAGTTCGTTTATTACGCTTTGTTTTTCTTTCCAACTAACATTCATTATCGCCTTTATATCCTTTGGACGTATCTTACCCTCCCCAAGTATAAACATATCTATGAACAAAGATGAAGAATATGCAGAGAGAACGGTCTTTTTTACGGGTATATATATGACCTTTTCTCCTTCAAAAAACGAAAGCAACATCGATTCATAAAATGGTGCATACTCGGAATGGCAATTGGCGCACACCTTGCTTTTAATGTTTTTTTCCGAATAATCATGATGAACCTTTGTAACAACGATAGAGCCGTCGATAACAATCTCTTTTGGATGCCCCTTTCTCAATTGATCAAAGAAGGCTGTAAGTTCATTAAATGATATTACACCGTCTCGATCCTTATCTATTATGTTACTCGATATCACACCTTTACCAAATATCTTTTCGAGTTCACTGTATTGAAGGGGTGTCGTTTTCTCCGCTTCCCTTGTGGCAAAATTTAATACCATACTCTTCGTAGATTCAGGACTATGGCATGTCGAACACTCAAGGTATCTAAAGTGCAGCACAGTATTGGGTAGCCATTTATGTTTTGCCAAATAATCCTTATGACAGCGCACACATATATTGAGCCTGTCTAATACACTTAACTCTCGATAAGACTTTGTATGATGCGGTTTATGACAATCTGTGCATTTTGTTGCCCCTCTCTCAGAGTGGACAGTATTTTTATAAATACTATACAATTCGCTATGACAGGCAATGCACGCCTTATCACTTATATCCCCTCCTAATTTATGACAATCAGAGCATTTCACACCCTTCTTCCCGTGAACCGTATGTCTGTAATCTTCTATCGAGGGCAGTTCAGGGATGAATATCCTGCTGTCGGCAAGAACGCTGAATGATTGTTTCCCTTTTATTGTTACTTTTGCATCTTTGTAAACACTTCTCTCATTATGACAGGCGATGCATGTCACCGGCTTCCTATTAACCTGATGGACATCTTCATGTGTTATTACAAAATGTTTTTTTACCTCTACCTTGCCTGCATGTTTATCTCTTATCAAAATCTGGAGGTTACTCCACTCAAGTTTGTCCAAAAACCTATTGCCATCAGGATCAACATCGACCTTCTTTATCAGATCTTTTTTCCCTGTATCGATATCAACAAGTATCGTACCTCCCTCATTTTTTCCGTGACAGGCAAGACAACTGATATTGTTTATATGTTTTTCCGTCGATGGAATACCTTTGTGGGGCACATCTTTATGGCACGATATACAACCCCTTTCATCTTTTGAAACAAAATGGACATCATGACAGTTTTTACATGCAATATCTTTTTCCCGATGAACACTTTTTTTGTATCGCATCACAACATCGGCATGGCAGGTATCACAAGAAGGTTTTTTTAGTTTTTCATCGTGTGGCAGAGATGTTATATCGTTATGGCATTGATTACATGTAACCTTTCCATGCTTGAATTTTGTATATTTTTCATGACATTCAAGACAATTCTCTTTTGTTATCGAGGCATAAGAGATTATTGGCAGAATATTGATGAAAATAATTAAAAAAACAACATGTATGCCTCTTGATATCAACATTATCCTTTTTTTAACACACAATAATAACATTAAGTATACAAAATAACGAGTTCACAAAAAAGATTTTTATTTGGTAGTTTCCAAATCCAAATTGACAAGATAATATTTGGTTGCTATATATAAATCTATTGAGCCTATTTCTTCACATATCGCGTCTGTTTTTCTATGCCCCTCTTTCAGGGGTGGTTTTCATAAAAGCAATTAAATTTTAGGGAGGTGAAAGGATGGATGAAGATACCCCTTTACTGAACGAACTGGAGAAGGGACCTTGGCCAAGCTATGTAAAAGAGATTAAAAGAATGGCAAAAAAGAAAAATGCTGCAAAGGATTTGCTCGGTATCCAGGAGTTATCTTACAAAGATCGTGTAACCCATTGGAAGCATGGAGGAATCGTAGGGGTGACCGGTTATGGAAGCGGCGTGATAGGCAGGTATTGTGATGCCCCTGAAAAATTCCCTGACGCAGCACAATTCCACACTATGCGAATCAACCAACCTGCAGGATGGTTTTATTCCACGAAGAGCCTGCGTCAGATCTGCGATATATGGGAAAAACACGGTAGCGGTATGACAAACTTCCACGGTTCAACCGGCGATATAATCCTACTTGGAACCACCACAGAGAACCTACAACCATGCTTTGACACCCTGACAGAGGCCGGATTTGACCTCGGTGGTTCAGGTTCTGCATTACGCACAATCACGGGCTGCGTAGGTCAGGCACGCTGCGAATGGTCCAACTTTGATACACTCAAACTCGTTTACGACCTTACAATGGAATTTCAGGATGAGATCCACAGACCACGCTGGCCATATAAATTTAAAATCAAGGCCTCCGGTTGTCCAAACGATTGCGTGGCAGCCATAGCGAGGGCAGATTTCACGATTATCGGCACGTGGAGAGACGCATTGAGGATCGATCAAGATGCAATACGGAACTATGTTGATAATGGTTTCGACATCAAAGGACTCGTTGTTGACAAATGTCCGAGCGAGGCGCTTGAATGGGACGAAAAGAACAAGGAATTAAGACTTAAAGCTGACGACTGTGTCCGGTGCATGCACTGCATAAACAAGATGACAAAGGCAATAAGACCGGGCGTTGAAAGCGGTGCCACAATTCTTGTCGGTGGCAAGGCCCCTATCATCAAAGGCGCTTATCTTTCATGGGTATTGGTGCCTTTCATGAAGATCGAGCCCCCTTACAACGAGATTAAAGACTTGCTTCGTAAGATATGGGATTGGTGGGATGAAAACGGACGCACAAGAGAAAGACTTGCTGAACTTATAGAAAGGATGGGGCTTAAGAACTTCTTGAAAGAGATAGGCATACCACCTGTTCCACAGATGGTTTACAAACCGAGGGCAAATCCGTATGTGTATTTCTAAAAAACAGTTCAAGGTTAAAGGTTCAAGTTTGAATTCACAAAATATTGAACATAGAACAGAGAACAATTCCTAAGGAGGTTTGAAATGGGAAGAACAGATTTAGGACCGCCTGATTATAGAGATATGTTGCCAGACGCAATAAAAAGAAACTACGGCAAATGGAAATATCATGAAAACATACGCGCCGGCGTTTTAAAACACGTTTCTGAAACAGGCGATGAGGTCTATACGGTAAGGGTTGGTTCTCCAAGGCTTGTAAGCATAGATTTTATCAGGGACATATGCGACATCGCAGACAAATATTGCGAAGGCCATTTAAGGTTTACAAGTCGTTATAACATAGAATTCATCACAGATAACAGATCTAATGTGAACGGTATCATCGAAGAGGCCGAAAGACTTGGTCTTCCTGTAGGCGGCACCGGAAACGGCATCTCAAATATCGTTCATACGCAGGGATGGATCCACTGCCATAGTGCGGCTACAGACGCCTCTGGTCTCGTCAAGGCGATAATGGACGAGATGTATGAGTATTTCACAAGTATGAAACTGCCTGCATATGTAAGGATTGCGGTCGCCTGTTGTATCAATATGTGCGGCGCAGTCCATTGTTCTGACCTGGCGGTGGTGGGGGTGCACAGAAAACCACCCAAAATCGATAACGAAAAGGTGCTGGCTCAGTGCGAAATCCCGACAACCATACAATCATGCCCTACCGGCGCAATAAGAAGACACCCTGACCCAAATATAAAGAGTGTCGTTGTGCGTGAAGATTTATGCATGTATTGCGCCAACTGTTTTACTGTATGCCCTGCGATGCCTTTAGCTGACGCCGAGGGTGACGGCGTTGCAATCTATGTAGGCGGCAAGGTCTCTAATGCAAGAAAACCGCCTATGTTTTCACGTATGGTTGTGCCGTTTCTTCCTAACACCCCACCAAGATGGAAAGAGGTTGTGGATGTGTTAAAGAAAATAGTCGAGGTATATGCCCAGAATGCGAAAAAATACGAGAGGATGGGTGAATGGATAGAAAGGATAGGCTGGGAAAAATTCTTTAGATTGACCGGTATACCGTTCACTGAACAGCATATTGACGATTTCACGCACGCAGTTGAAACCTACAGAACTACCACGCAGTTTAAATGGTAGAAAGAACTGATGGCTGGTAGTTCATGGCTCATGGTTCATAGAAAGGGCGATAAAGCAGTGAGTATTGAGGTGTGAGCTTCACAAGGTTTTAGCCAGCGGAAAAGGAGGAAAGGACTGTGGCAGACGAGATAAGTAACGAACTGAAACAAAAGGTGATAGATTACCTGAAAACAGTATCCAAGGCAAAAAACAAGGAGGTTGCCCGTGAGATAGGCGAAGATAAACATATGG
>Ga0116191_1001493_pt1 | contig 18918 bp, 19 predicted proteins | sample AD_UKC111_MetaG_FD_89897 | JGI IMG/M metagenome (GOLD analysis project Ga0116191, IMG submission 89897) | Active sludge microbial communities of municipal wastewater-treating anaerobic digesters from Hong Kong - AD_UKC111_MetaG | ecosystem: Engineered > Bioreactor > Anaerobic > Digestate... | reverse complement strand
ATATTGACTCCCTTACAAAATAAAAATAGAGAAAAGGCCGATAGTAATATCGGCTATTCTTTTACAATGCTATTTAACATAATATTAATTATAGTGAATTTATCTTGGAACAACAAAGCAGAAATGTAGTGTAGTTAAGAACGCAAAGCGAGTAGAATACTATTGTCTAATGATTTAGAAATGTTGTCAAGTTCATCAAGAATTATTTAGACAGGCCGTTTTACACAATCTAACTCAATTTAAAAATAAGTTGGTGAAGGAAAAGCATTTTGAAATTCCTTTAACTTGTGCATTGAAAAGTTTTTAATTTTTGTGTGTACAAGATAAATGTTCTAATCGTAATGGATAAAATGTCGGCTGAATGCTATTGGTAACAAAACTCCACTATCCTTCATTTGGAGTATCATATCAAAATTCTCTGAATTTTGAATAGCCGGACCTTTATTATGTTTGCTTAAAAACTCGCAAATGAAAGCATATATATATTGATTTATCCCGGAATTCTAGCCACATATTTCTCCATCTCAGCGATCTGCTGCTTCAATTCTTTGGCTTTAGGATTTAGAGCCTTTGCTTTTCGAAAGTAATCTTTACCGGGTTTGAATTGTTTTAATGAAATTTCAATTGATGCTAATTGCAAAAATGCAGTGGCCTTACTATCATTATCCGGTAATCCTTTTTGAAGTGCAGTTCGTAAATTAGCCTTTGCCTCTTTTGTATCGCCTTTTTGAGCCGCAAGCATTCCTAACTGTAAGTAGGAAGCGCCTTCATATTCTTTTCCAATATAATCCGTCTTATTCTTTAAACTCTCTTTCAAATGTGCTTCAGCCCCAGCATAATCCTTATTCATCATCGACAAATTCGATTGAATCATATAATATCCCTGACGTACTGGCTTGAATAACAAATTGGGATACTTCACCATAGCCAAGTACTTTTTAGCCCCTTCAATATCTCCTGATTGCATAGCATCTTGAACTAAACGCAGCGGACCAAAGAAAAAGTGAGATCCGATAGCTACTAATCCGCCAATAAGTAACACTGTAAAACTTACCCAATCCGGCACAAATGCAAAACCAATAGCTGCAATTAACAAGATAAAACCTAGATAAAGACGGTATTCCAATAATAATTTATAAAATTTCATTTGATGATTTTGAGAGCGCAAAAGTATAATTATTCCGCGTAAATTTTTGGTGGATTTCATCCCATAAAGGAGTTGAATTTTTGTTCACATTAAACGATTTAACTCTTTTTTGTAATTAAATGTTACAACAATTAATGTTTAAACATATATTTGTTTTAAAATTAAACAAAAATGAAAAAAATAATCACATCCGTAGCTCTATTAGCTTCAATGACAATCGCCAATGCACAAACTTGGCAGTTAGACAAATCTCACTCATCAGTGAAATTTTCTGTTACACACATGATGGTCTCAGAAACTGAAGGTAACTTCAAAAGCTTTACCGGAAATGTGTCTGCACAAAAAGAAGACTTTTCAGATTTAAATGCAGACTTCAGCATTCAAGTAAATTCCATTAACACTGACGATGAGAAACGAGATGGTCACTTAAAAAGTCCTGATTTCTTTGATGCCGAAAAATATCCAACCATTACATTTAAATCAACATCTTTCAAAAAAGCTGATGAAAAAACATATAAATTAGCAGGTCAATTAACCATGCATGGTGTAACAAAACCAGTTACATTTGACGTAAAATATAATGGAACTGCAAAAGATCCATACGGAAATACAAAAGCTGGTTTTAGAGCATCAACTGTAGTAAAACGTTCTGATTACAACATTTCATGGAATAAAGTGTTAGATACTGGAGGATTCGCTTTAAGTGATGATGTTCAAGTATTCGTAAATATTGAATTAAACAAGAAATAAACCAATTCGGGGGTTTTGGTTTTGAAATGCGGGAGCGGCTACGCTCCTGCTTTCTTATTTTAAAGGGAAATTATTATGGGAGCAATCGAACGTTTGATTCAACAAAAGCAATTCAAAAATGAGCATGAAAAGGCCATTGTAGGTCTTTTATATAGTGCTAACTTTGTTACTTCTTCTCAGCAAGATGCTTTTAAAAATTTTGGTATAACACATCAACAATTTAATGCGCTTCGCATTTTGCGCGGGCAATACCCCAATCCGGCTAATCTCAATTTGATTAAAGACCGATTAATCGATAGAAACAGTGATGTGTCTCGATTGATTGAACGACTTCGTCTTTCCGGATTTGTGGAACGTGTAACTTGTCCTAACGACAGACGTTCTGTAGATGTAAAAATCACAGAAAAAGGCTTAGCTGTTTTAGCAGAAATCGACAAAGCCAATGAGACATTATTTACAACTGAACTAATGCCTTTATCGCAAAAAGAATTGATTGAATTCAATGCGTTGCTCGATAAATTACTGACGGCTTACGAACAACGATTAAAAGTTGCGTAGTCGTCCGAATGCACCTAATGGCAATCGTTTGGAGAAGCGATCTTCCAAGTAAAGTTCACCAATTTCTACCCTTCTTTTTTTATCGCCCGATTGCAATAAATTTTCGAGAATGAGTGATGAAAAGCCAAGCGAATATGCATTTAAAATCAAGAAATGATATTGATCGTCTAATAACTCCAATACCAATTTCACCATTTCGTTAATCTGATCTTCCAATTTCCATTTTTCACCATTGGGACCATGTCCGAATGCAGGCGGATCCAAAATAATACCGTTGTATTTATTGCCCCGCTTCACCTCTCTTCTTGCGAATTTCAATGCATCTTCTACCACCCAACGAATATCTTTTAATCCGCTCAGTTGTTGGTTTTCATTCGCCCAGTTCACTACTTGTTTTATGGAATCTAAATGCAACGTTTCTGCTCCTGCAGCTCTTGCAGCCAAAGAAGCACCTCCTGTGTAAGCAAAGAGATTTAAAAAACGTGCAGGTTGCTTAGGCATACGCGCAACAGAATCTGCAATAAACTCCCAATTCACCGCTTGTTCAGGAAAAATGCCCACATGTTTGAATGAAGTAAGCCCTAATCGGAATGCAATTTCTTTTGACTCTATAGATTGAATGGCATATTTTATTTGCCACTGATCGGGCATATTCTTTTTCAACTTCACCCAATTGCCTGAAGAGCTGGATTTTGGCTCAAAACGTACATGCGCCATCTTTTCCCATTCCGGCATAGAAAGTGTGGAATCCCACACTGCTTGTGGCTCCGGACGAATAGTAACATACTGCCCAAAACGCTCTAACTTCAGAAACCCTCCCGAATCTATCAATTCGTAATCTGCAAAACCTTGTGGCGTGAAGGCCTGAATTCCTCTACTCATTATTGCTTGTCCGTTTTCACAATGATATATAAATCTTCATTATCTTTTTTCATCCAATACTTTTCACGTGCAAAACGCTCTACATATTGCGGATTGTCGACAATAGCATTATACTCTGCAGTAGCAGCAAACGATTCCTTTTTGAAGAACTCTTTCTTGGCTTCCATTTCTCTCAACTCCTTGTAAAGACGGTATTGCGACATAACATTATTATCGTCCAAGAAAAGCATCCATACTAAAAATGCAATAGCCGACAGAAAAAAAACATTTCTGAAAATGGGCGGAATTTTATCGATGTATTTTGAGATATTGATTTGCACGAAACGAACGTACACTATTTATCGGAAGGATTGAATTGCCATAGCGAAACATAATAAACAACTCGCGTTGAATGTTCAATTATCTGTTCACTCCATGTTACCGCCAAAAAACAATTTCCCTTTGCCGTATTTCGCTTTCAACTTGTCTACTGCAGAAAAATAGTTGCGTTTAGTCTCCGAATTATCAAACAATGTCAACTGATCTTCAATGCCCGTTAAATCGCTGAAACGTATACCAATTAAGCGAAGGGGTACATTGTCTTCCCACAATTCATCCAGCAGTTTTTCGGCCACGGCATATAAATCAGGCGTAGCAAACTCCGGAATAATTTGTTTTTGATGGCTATGGGTTTCAAAATTGGCGAATCTGATTTTCACCGTTACACAGCCCGTTTGCCATTGTTTACTGCGCAATTCAAACGATAATTTTTCGCACAATGTAAACAGCAAATGTTTCATTTCTTTTCGGTTCGAACTATTATTCGAAAAGGTACGCTCACAAGAAACCGATTTCTCTTCCCGTCCGCTATGCACCTGGGAATGATCGATACCGCGCGCTTTTTGCCAAAGCCACATTCCATTTTTTCCAAATCGTCTCATGAGTGCTTCTTGCTCAAAGGCTCGTAAATCGGCAATGGTATGAATGCGCATCCGGGCAAGGGTTTCCACCATCTTCTCCCCAACAAATGGGATGGTGCCAACAGGTTTAGGATCTAAATACTGTTGCTCCTCTCCTAGCGGAATTACATACGTTCCGTTGGGTTTGGCATCTTGCGTGCACATTTTCGCCAATAGCTTATTAGTCGCTAAGCCCCACGAAATGGGCAATCCGGTTTCTTTGATGATGTGATTTCGTAAAGTATGGCTCCACTTTTCTGCCCCAAAGTATTTATCCATACCACTTACATCAATGTAGAATTCATCTATAGACGCTTTTTGAAACTGTGGCGATTTTTCGGCAATTATATCGGTAACCATTTTTGAGTATTTGCCATATTCACGATAACCGTTGTTGGCGGTAACGGCATGCGGACAAAGCGCCCTCGCCTTCATCATCGGCATAGCTGAACGCACCCCAAAGGCACGTGCCTCATAACTGCAACTCGACACCACTCCCCTATTACCTGAACCGCCCACAATTACCGGCTTTCCAATAAGGTCCGGATTGAGAATGCGCTCTACGGAAACAAAAAAAGAATCTAAATCGAGGTGCAAAATCATAAATACAAATATAAAACTTTTTTGTTTCCGCTAAATTATTTAGTTTTGTTGTAAAATTTAGCAAAATGTATTTTAATTCCAATTTGAAATTTCTCCGTAAAGTCCGTGGTTTTACGCAAGATGAATTGGCTTTTGAGCTACAGGTGAAACGCTCTCAAATTGGCTCCTACGAAGAAGGACGGGCCAATCCGAGCTACGAAAAACTGGCTGAAATTGCCAAGTATTTTCACGTTTCCATCGACCATTTGCTGAACAAAGATTTTCGGTTAATGAAGGAAGTGCCGCTGTTTTCCGATGAACAGTTGAACACCCCGCTGATGCAGCCTTCGCGCATTTTAGCCATTACGGTTGACGAAGAGCAAAACGAAAACATCGAAATCATAAATGCCAAAGCGGCTGCCGGTTACTTAAACGGTTATGCCGATCCGGAATATATCAAAGAATTAAGTCGGTTTCGCTTGCCGTTCTTACCGGTAGGAACCTACAGAGCCTTTGAAATTAAAGGGGATTCCATGCCTCCGCTACAATCGGGCTCGATTGTGATTGGTGAATACGTGGAGCGTATTGCCGATTTAAAAGACGGACAAACCTATGTGGTGATTTCAAAAAACGATGGTATTGTGTACAAACGTATTTTTAATCAAGTAGAAGAAGAAGGAACCTTGATTCTCCGCTCAGATAACCCTACCTATACCCCATACCCAATTCCTGTGCAAGATGTATTGGAAATTTGGAAAGGTGTGGTACAAATCAGCCACGTCAACAAAGGCTCCGATACCAGCTTTCAGAATATTTTGACGCTTATGCAAGAGTTGAAGCAGGAAATTCAGGAGTTAAAGAAATAGCCGTTAATCTTTATTGTTTGACAAACTTAGTCAAAAGCGTATTCCCGGTGCGTAAAGTCAACTTAATGAAGTAAACACCAGAAGGCAAATCTCGTACATCGAAGGTCAGATTTTTTGAATCGCTTACATCATCCAATCTTACCCATTGTTTTCCAACAAGGTCATAAATAGACGCAAACTGTATCTTTGTTTCTTGATTGACTGTCACATAAATTGTTGTTTGAGTAGGATTGGGATGTACACTTACTTTGTTTACGTCTCCGTTCATGATACTCGTAAAAATATAGTCACAAGCAGTTGAACTTGAGGTTTGATAAGTTGAAAAGGCACTATCGCTGTAACAGCGCAAGGTATATGCATTGCCATCTGTATAACAGATGAAATATGGAGAAAAATAATTGTCTATTGCTCCGAGTTTCTCAGCAATCATAACTTTATAGGGATAGAAAAGACTACTTGAATAGTTGATAGGTCGGGCAACATACATCTTCAACGTGTCGTTGTTTAAAATGACAGTCCCTGTTGAATCAATGACTTGTTGAACAATGGAATCACACCCGGTTGTACTGTTGTCAGGTAGATTAAAATTATAGCTGTATATAGTATCGCCTTTTTGCACATTAAAAAGATAGATAGGTCTGAAAAAACTATTCACAAGGCAGAATACCGAATCGCTATTCGAATAAGTATAAATCGGTTTAGTACTTGATGTGTCAATACGGAATGGATGAACTCCGGGGCCAATATAGAAAGGTTGTATAAGTTGGCCAACCAGCTTTTTACAAGGTTGATTTAAAACTATAGTGTCTTTTTCATACTCTAAAGTTTGATACCCAAAACTAGCCATGCTATAGAAGTTGTAGGTCCATTTTGCCCCAGTATTGCACCATTGTTGGGCATTCACAGAAAAAAACATTAGTATTAAATACGGAAGTAAAACCTTTCTCATTGGGGCTTAGTTTAAGTTTTAAAGTAGCACTATAAATCTACGCTTTCCCCTAAAACCAACAAGATTCAGTCTGTCATAGTTTTGTCATTTGTGTTACATCAAAACCCCAAAATCTTCGCATCCACAAAGAAACGCGAATCAGCTTTGATTTGAATGCTTTGCGTAAGCACTTCATCGGTTAACACTTGCGAGCGCAACGATAGCTTATCTTTCTTCAGATATTCCTTGAGTTCAACGTCTTTCACGTCCAACAATAACTCACCCGTGGTAGAACTCACATTCAATTTTTCCGCCACCAATACTTCGGGTAAATTGGGAGCCGATAAGTAGAGTTGAATATCTTTTAAAAAGCTAAAACTCTTGCCCGATGGAGATGTTACGGTTAACTTCATTTCCTCCAACTTCACGCTCTCTATCATATCAGCCGAAGTATTGTTATTCGAAAAGGTTTGAGATGAATTCGTGGTAATCTCCGGAGATGGCAAACTAATCGGTACATTCACTAATAACGATGAAGGCACACTAAAATCGGTCGATTGGTTCACTCTAAACTGCGTTAATTTCTTCAACGCATTACAACCTTGGAAACTAGCCAAGGTAACAACAGCAATAAACAACAATACCTTTTTCATATGACATAGCTTTCGGTGAATTTACTAAATCTTATTCATTTACAAGCACTTATAACCTTTATTACATAAAAAAAACTGCCTTCCGTAATCGAAAGGCAGTTTTCACTATAGTTTAGAATACAATCTTACAAATCGTTTTCTTTTCTGTAATCCTGAGTCATTTTAGCTTTAAGGATTGTATTACGCTTACGAACCGATGGTTTAGTAAACGCTTGTCTTTCTCTCAATTGTCTAAGGATACGTGTTTTCTCGTATTTCTTTTTATATTTCTTAAGTGCCTTGTCTAATGAGTCCGAATCTCTTGTGTCAATTATTAGCATGTTTTTTCTTTATTTTGAGTGTGCGAATATATAAAAAAATTTGATTTACAAATTACCTTTTAAAATTTCTCTTGAAATTACTAGTTTTTGAATTTCGGAAGTTCCCTCTCCAATGGTACATAATTTAGAGTCGCGATAGAATTTTTCTACCGGGAAATCCTTTGTATACCCGTATCCACCGAACACCTGGATGGCATCGGTTGAGATTTGAACGGCAATTTCTGAAGTATAATATTTAGCGAAAGCCGATTCTTTCGTCATCGGTTTTTTCTCATTTTTTAAATAAGCGGCTTGCATGGTTAACAATTCTCCGGCCTCGATTTTGGTCGCCATATCTGCTAGTTTAAACCCAATTGCCTGGAATTGAGCAATCGGCTGACCAAATTGCTGACGTTCCTTAGCATATTTCACAGCTGCTTCGTAGGCGCCTTTAGCTATACCTAAACCTAAAGCGGCAATAGAAATACGTCCGCCATCCAAAATTTGCATCGCCTGACGGAAGCCCATGCCTTCCTTACCAATTACTGCATCTTCCGAAACACGACAATTATCGAAAATCATTTCTGCCGTTTCCGAAGCACGCATACCTAATTTATTCTCTTTCTTTCCAGCTTTCAAACCCGGATTAGTCCGCTCTACAATGAAAGCGGTAATTCCGTTCGAATCCAATAATTCACCTGTACGTGCCAACACTACAGCCACATCGCCTGTTGCTCCATGCGTAATCCAGTTTTTCGTTCCGTTAATTACCCACTCGCTACCTTCTTTTTTGGCTACACATTTCATACGCATCGCATCCGAACCGGTGTTCGCCTCAGTTAATCCCCAAGCACCAATCCATTCGCCAGAAGCCAATTTCGGCAAGTATTTTTTCTTTTGCTCTTCGCTACCGTGATAGTAGATATGGCCGGTACACAACGAGTTGTGCGCTGCCATCGATAAACCTACTGAACCGCAAACTTTAGCAATTTCTACAATCGCAGTAACATATTCGAAGTACGTAAAGCCAGAACCACCGTATTCTTGCGGCACATAAACGCCTAACAAGCCCAGTTCTCCCATTTTACGGAACAACTCACGCGGGAAAATTTGTTTTTCATCCCATTCCATCAAATTCGGACGGATTTCTTTCTCTGCAAAATCGCGACAAATTTGCGCGATCATTTTTTGGTTTTCGTTGGTAGAAAAGTTCATTCAGTGTGTTTTTGCGTTGCGAATATAAAAGGAATTGCCAAATCTAAATGCGTTTTTTCCACCGCATTTAGCCGCTGTCTAAAACTTAAGGTAAAAGGCTTGTGTAAGTGCTTTGTATTCTGCCGTATATTCACCGGAAAGGGTTTGAATAACTAACTCCTCCTCCAACTCCTCCCCTTTCCTGCGCTCCAATTGCAACAAAGCTAAATAAGGCACCTTGTCTTCACGTGCCTGTACTCGCAAAGCAGACGAAACAAATAACCCAAACCCAGCCGCCTTCTCCAAAAACAAAACTTTATTGAAATAGGGAATCACCACAGCAAAGGTTCCGGTTTCCGATAATAAACGATGAACGTTTGTCAACAGCTCGTCATAGCTCAAATCCACGCTATGTTTAGCCACCGATTTTCGCGCATTGTCAGGTTTCAAATCGTTTACAAAATAAGGCGGATTCGAGATAATAAAATCGTAATTGTACTCCGGTTTAAAATCTTGCAAAGCACTGTGATACACACACAGACGATCATTCCAAGCAGATCCCTCAACATTCGTTTTGGCTTGCTCAGCAGCACCGGCATCAATATCAATGGCATCAATCAACGCAGCAGAATATTGCTGCGCCATCATCAACGCAATTACGCCCGTGCCGGTACCAATATCCAAAATACGTCTAGCCTCACTCGCATTCGCCCAAGCCCCAAGCAACACCCCATCGGTATTCACTTTCATGGCACAATGCGCCTGCTCCACCGCAAATTGCTTAAATTGAAAAGAAGTATTGGCCATGGCGCAAAATAAAAACTTCCGTTCTAGATTGTAAATTTCCTTTCTTGGGCGTGTCAACGGCTGTCCGTTGCAATCTTTGTCCCGCTATGAAGCGGGGCAAAGGATTTCCACTCCCATCCGCACGCGGGCATTCTGCGCGTCTTCAGCATTTTCCGGAAATGAAAAGCAGATACTGAAACTATTGCTTTGTATTCAGTTCATCTAAACGTTGTTTCAACAAAGTCGCTAAATCAGTTTTAGTGTAATCAATGGCTGTTGAATGTTCACAATAAGTTAAACCATTGGGGCCAATCCATTGCTCGTAATCGCTGTTTTTTATGGTCGTAAAGTGCGTCCATTCGGCTTTGTCGCTTTCCGCTTGTGTTGAAAATTCACCGCACAAAATGTACAAGAGTTCTTTGTTGGGTTTAAAATAATATTTCAATTGTACCTCCCGAAAGGCAACAGGAATGGGCTGTTGGTTTTTATGAAAATCGCTGGTGGAAATGGCAATAATCGAGTTGACAACAGCATCCAATGAGTCGGCAGAGATTTGTAAAGAAGGAAGGCTGTCAACACTATTTTTAGGCGTTTCGACTTGCGTTTTTTCCGAATTAGGTGTGCATGCTGAAAAGCAAAACAGTAAAACAAAAACCGATGCTATCCGCAATAGATTTAACGTTTTGAAACGAATCAATAATTCAGTATTATGTATCATCTATGTAATCTTAAAAACTCAAATCTATTCTGCACCCACGGCAATTGGCGTATCAGGTAAAATTGAATAAGCATATTCAATCAATTTGAACTCAGTGAAAGCACTATTAATATTTACTTTCATCCAACCATAATTATATTTTGTACCGGTTTTAAAACGGAATGCCAAATACTTGTCGCCATTATCTAAAATCCCTAAACGGTAACCGGCTGTCCGGATGGATGCATAAGCACCTCCCTTATTATAAGCCGCATCGCTATTCGGTTGTGTTTCTCCTTTGGTAAACAATTTAGCATAGGGACCGGGAAAAGAGCCAGTTATAGCCATATCAAAAGGCTGGTAATTTTTAGCTATAATAATTGTACCCGTATCGCTCCCAACATTTTGAAATGCAATTTCCACCTCACTTAATCCATCTCTGTTTAAATCAACTGAATCTATTTCTATAGAACCTACAATGGTTGTTACAGTTTTATTTAGCGATACGAACACAATATTGGGATCGTCAGGCGTAGCGGTTTCATTTTTTTTGCAAGACGAAAAAAGGATTACGGCAAAAGCCATAACGACAATACTACTTTTCAAATAAGTAATTTTCATAAGGTGAAATTTTTGTTTTCAATGTTACAGAAAATAAATGTGTTCTGCATAAATACTTGTCCTTGTACATCATAAAAAGACAATGCCTAAATACTAACGATTATAACCAAAGAATAAAACATTAGTAACTCTATACGTGCTGATTGAAATGATGTAAAAATTTTTAAAAATATTTTTTTAAAACAACAAACACTATCGTTCTGTCCTTATCTGAACAAGTAAACTTATTTAAGCAAATAAACCGTTTGTCCAACAGCAATTGCTCTAATTGAATTCCATTTTCATGAGCACTATACCAATCGTCCCAAATTATTATTGATTCAGGCAAAACGCTATCTGTATAAATTTGCTGAATTTCTAGATGACTTTTGGGGTTAAAGTGATCTCTATTTAATGCCACAGAAAAATAAGGATTAGAGTAATATAAAGGCTGACGTGTATTGGCAGCAATGTTCTCTTTTAAAAATGGTATGAGTTCATTATCCATCAACTCTTTTTCAGGAATTGTAAAAAGCGCATTGTTGAAATTTACGCCTTTAGGGCGATAATGAAATGGATAATAACAAACAAGTATTATTAAAAGTGCTATCCAACTATATTGGAATGATTTATTGTTTACACATGAAGTAATGGTATTAACACCAATTAATGCAATCAGAGCAATTGCAGGCACTACTCCAATCAAAACACGCGGCAAACCCATTGAATTAAAGATTCCTTGCCACCAAAAAATGGTATGTCCTAAAAAAACAGAAATGAAAGCCCCAAAGACCAGCACTTTTTTTTCATTAGAAGTTGACTTTAGACCATTTGTATAAATTGCAAAGAGAATTGAAAGTAGTCCAATCACCAATAAGAAGTAGATTGGTTTTTCAATTACATAGTTTAGTTTATGAACGAAATCAAAGAGCTGCCCGCTACCATATGGACTGCCGAGGTGTGCATATGGGATCTTATTGAACACCCAAAATATATCCTTATAGTACGATGCCCCTATAATCGTATATAAAAATTGTCCTACAAATAAAAGTGGTAAGAGCTTGTACTCGTGTTTTAACAACAAGAGTATTCCAAAAACACCTAAGATGAGTAAACCCTCTGAGCGAACCAGTGGCAAAAAGGAAATAACAATTAGAGCTATTTGAAATTTAGATTTCGTGTAAAAGTAAATTCCTATTATCAGAAATAAACCAAACAAATATTCTGTTAATCCTGAAAAAATAAACTTGAAATACAAGGGAGAAAAGAATATAAATACAAAAACCAAATAGGCATTTTGAAGTTTAAGATTACGGGCCGTATAAAAGCAAAACAAGGCAGTTAGAGAAGCGCACAAACAATTAAAAAAGATAATACCATTAAAACCAAATTGAGAAAATGGAGATGACAATAATACAAAAACCGGTTTAGCCCAATGATGCAAGAAAAAATGTGGATGATTAAATGAATAGCGCGAAAACAAATAGTGAGTTACACTATCGCCAGTGTCTCCAATGGTATTGACATTTATTCCGATAAAAAGTAAAGCACAAAAAATTACGAGCGTTAGAACTAATTCTGCGTGTAATTTTAGACGAAACATAAAATAGAAAGCTTTTAAAATGGCGTATTAAAGATATTGTAATCGGTATTCGGCACACCGGAAGTTATACCCAAACCGCGCGCCATGGTTACTATTTGTCCGCGGTGGAACGTACTGTGATTCACTACGTGCACAATGTATTCATAACGGCTTAAGCTGTTATTAGCCCAAGGCGTATCTAAATGCAGGATTTGAAGCAATTCGTTCTCCGAATAATTTGCAAAAGTATTTTTCATTTCATCGGAAAGCGCTAGCAGCTCCTGCATAATGTGTTCCACTTCTTTTTCCCGCACCGACCAATTCAAGGCTGAAGTATCTTGCTGTGTAATGAAGGTGTACCAAAACCGCTGGGTGCGTAAAATGTGTTGCAGCGTATAGTCGATAGACGTAAAACTCGATACTACAGGGGCATACAACAGTTCCTGATCTATACTTTGCAGCCAGGTAACCATGTTCAGATTTGCCCATGCGTTGAAAGACGTGTAGTTCGAAACTAATTTAGAGAGACTCATACTTTAAAATTATCGATGAAGATAATTGAATTTTTAAAGGGATAAGATTTGTCTACATGAAACTAGAAAAATGATAAAATTCTTGGGATAAGGTCGTAACTATATCCAATGGAAAAACCTTTTGTAAGTTTTGATTATCATAATTTTTATCATTTGTCTTTCTTCTTTACAATGATACATCTCATGTATTAAGGACACTTTCATCGGTAATTTTGCCATGCGATATGCAAAAAAAACAAATACATAACCTATGAAAAAAGTACATATTGGACTATTGCTTCTGCTCTGCGCATTTAGCTTAAACAGTTGCAAAAAAAAGACGGGATGCACCAATACCAATGCCATTAATTTTGATGCAAAAGCTGAAGAAGATGATGGCTCGTGCATAGTGATTGGCGCATCTTATAAAGGTGGAATATTGGCTTATATTTTAGTACAAGGTGACCCTGGTTATGATCCAAATGTTTTACATGGTATAATTGCCGCACCTTACGATCAAGGTACAGGTGCTCCTTGGGGTTGCAATATGACAGCCATAAATGGAGCTGACGGAATTGCCATAGGTACAGGACAGCAAAACACAACCGACATTGTTAACAGCTGTACCGACTATGGTACAGCTGCATCTATATGTAACGACTTGGTTTTAGGCGGCTATAGCGATTGGTATTTACCTAGTAAAAACGAACTCAATAAACTTTATTTAAACAAAGCTAAAATTGGAGGTTTTGACCCGGCACGTTATTGGAGTTCTTCAGAGGGCTTATATGAAATTCGTTCTGCTTGGTTGCAAGATTTTAGTAATGGTTCACAAAGCAGCGATTACATGTATTATTCTGAAAAAAAGGTTGACAATTATGTTAGAGCAGTTCGGGCGTTCTAGTCAGTTTGTTTTGAACAAATATTATCTTTTAAACCTCAATGCCGCGTGCCGGATGGCAGTGGAAATCCTTTGTCTCGCTTCTTAGCGGGAAAAGATTGGAACGAACAGCCGGGAACACGCCAAAATATTAATTACCAAAATACTAAACTCCAATTTTCAAAACGGAGATGGGGTTCTTTTCCACAAATTCCCTTAAATGTGGATTCAATTCGTAATTTATTGAAGAATAGGCATAATTTTGGAAGGTACTGCTAAAAAATCTGTTATGCTGAAAAAAGTCTTGCTGGGCGTGTTATTACTCTTTGTGTTATTGATTGGCGCCATTGTGGCTGTTCCGTTTTTGTTTAAAGACGAAATTAATGCTGCTTTGAAAGAGGAAATCAATAAGAACTTGAATGCCAAAGTAGATTACGGCAGTTTTGATTTGTCGCTCATCCGTTCCTTCCCTAACTTCAGTTTTTCAATAGATGATGTGTCGGTGGCCGGAATTGGCGAGTTTAAAGGCGATACCTTGGCGTACATTAAGAACTTCCGTTTTACCCTCGATATTATGACGGTAATTAACAAGGAGAAGTACAAAATTTTGCAAGTAATTTTGACAGAACCGAAGATTCATGCCTTAGTGACGAAAGATGGCAAAGCAAACTGGGATATTGCTAAGCCGAGCACCGATAAAACAACTACTTCGAGCGAAAGCAGCAATTTCGCGTTTCAAATTAATAAATACGCCATTGAGAAAGGCGATATTGTGTATGAAGATTTGAAAGGAAAAACATACGCATCGGTGCAAGACCTTGATTTTAGCGGCAGTGGTGATGTGACTTCAGATGTGTACGACTTTATTACCAAAACGGATATTGCATCTTTAACCTATAGAAGTGGTGCAGTTGCTTACTTGAGTGCGGCTAAAATAAAGGCCGATAACACCATTAAAATTGATCAGAAAAACAGCAAATATACATTCACTAACAATGAAATTAATGTGAACGACTTAGGTTTGCTGTTCGATGGTTTTGTGAAATTGAATAAAGACAATTACGATTTGGATGTGAAATTTAAATCGAAAGCGACTACCTTCAAAAGCATTCTATCGTTGATTCCGGCTATTTATCAAAAGGATTTTGCCGACATTAAAACATCGGGTAATTTGAAATTAGACGGCTTTGTAAAAGGCTTGTACAGCGAGTTTGCTTACCCGGGCTTTGGTTTAAATTTGAATGTGAGTAATGCCATGTTCCAATATCCTTCGTTGCCAACGGCAGTGAACAACATCAACATTGATGCGAAAATCACAAAAGAGCAAGGGCCGTTAGATAAGACTCTGGTGAACATTCAGAAACTGCATGCCGATATTGGTACCGACCCTATTGATGCAAGAATTTTTGTAAGCACTCCTATCTCTGACCCGAATATTGACATGAATTTGAAAGGCCGATTGAATTTAGCGAATGTGCCGAAACTCTATCCAATGAAGGATTTGAAAACCTTAACGGGATTGTTGGTAGCCGATTTAACGTTTAAAGGACGTAAGAGCGACCTCGATAAAAAGAATTACAATGCAGTGAAAGCAGCAGGTAATTTAAGTGTTACAAACATGGTGTACGATTCGAAAGAAACGCCTATGCCATTAAATGTAAGCGATATTAAGATGACGTTTAATCCGCAGAACATTACCTTGAATAATCTTGCAGCAAAAATTGGCAAGAGCGATTACCAAGCGAATGGTTCATTGGAAAACTATATGGCCTATGCCTTCAACAAAGGCGCTTTGCAAGGTAAGTTGAATTTGAATTCGAACAATTTAGATTTGAACGAGTGGTTGAAACCGGGTGAATCGAACACAACTACTACTAAAACAGAAAGTGAAAAGTACTTCCAAGTACCTGCCAATATTGATTTTGACGCAAATGCTAAGTTTGGTAAGGTGCTTTACGATAAATTGACTTTATCGAATGTGAGAGGAAATGTGCAAGTGAAGAATGAGCAAATTAGCATGAATAATTTGTATGCAGATTTGTTAGGCGGAAACGCAACAATTGGCGCTACTTACAATACTGCAAACTCTTCGATTCCAAAAGTGAATTTCAATTATGATATCAAGAACTTCGATTTCCAAGAGACTTACAAGTTTGTAGGCATGGCAGAAAAATTGGCTCCAGTAATGAAGTATGTGCAAGGGAATTTCTCGTCTAATTTGAAAGGTGCCGGAAGTTTGAAAGAAGATATGAGTGTGGATTACAATACACTTGTTGGTGATGGCAAAGTCCAAATTGGTACCGCTAAAGTAGTAGGATTGCCTATTTTGACTAAGATTGCGGAAGTAACTAAAATTCCTGCATTGCAGAATATGGCGATTAATAATGCATGGACTGCTATTCAATTTAAAGATGGTAAAGTGAATGTGGATCCTACAGATTTGAAGTTTGGCAATGGCTATAATATTAATTTGAAAGGAGCAAATGGCTTTGATCAAAGCATTGACTACGATGTACGCTTTGATGTGCCGAGCAAGGAGTTGGGCGGAGCAACGAATTACCTTACTAACATGATTCCTAAAGTACCGGGCTTAGAATTCAAATTACCGGAGACATTGAACTTGTTCTTGAAAGTTGGCGGCACCATGACAAAACCAACCGTGAAGTTGAATAAAGTAGGCGGTGCCGGTGGTTCAGTAAAAGATATGGTGAAAGACAAAGTAGATGATTTGAAAAAACAGGCTGAACAAAAAGCAAAAGAAGAGGCCGATAAGTTGAAACAACAAGCACAACAAGAAGCAGACAAAATTAAGAAACAAGCTGAAGATCGCGCAAAAGCAGAGGCAGAGAAACTGAAAAATAATGCAGCCGATCAAATCAAAAACGCAACCAAAGGCATTAAATTACCTTGGTAAAAACGAGAGTGATGGAAAAAAAATATGAGGTGAAGATTGAGGAGTTGCCTTTTCTTTCGCCTTTAATGAAAGCCTATTTAGCGGAAGATGAAGCTATTCGTCAGCTCTATGCACATTCATTTTCATTGGATGGTTTTGAGCAGGCAATTGAAAGTCGAAAAGCTTTTAATACGAATAGAAATGTATTGGTGGAAGTATTGAAAAGTCAGTACACAAATCTTCCAAAGCAAACAGAAGTAGAAAGCAATATTGATTTGCTGTTACAACCCAATACTTTTACCATCACTGCTGCACATCAGCCATGTTTGTTTTTAGGACCATTGTTCAATCTGTTTAAGATTTCCGGAACCATTGTAACGGCAAGGCTTTTGAAAGAAAGATACCCGCAATACAACTTTGTGCCAGTGTTTTGGATGGGTAGCGAAGATCACGATAAAGAAGAGTTGTGTAATACCAATGTTGGAGGAATCAGAATTGATTGGAATAATGCTTACTCGGGCGTTATAGGTAAGTTTGGAACAGACGGATTAGCAAACGCTATAGAGGCATTTAAAGCTGCTTCTCCCCCCTTTAATGCTGAATATGTTTCTATTATCGAGAAAGGCATTGCATCAACTTCCGACTTTGGACAACTCACACAATACTTAACTCACGAGCTATTCAAGGAGTTTGGTTTAGTCGTCATCGATCAAAACGATGCCCGATTAAAAGCTTTGTTTGCGGACATAATTCGCGATGAAGTATTTGAGCAGCGAGCTGAAAAAGTATTGCAACCACAAATTGAATGGTTGGAACAACATTATAGTGTTCAAGCCAAACCCAGAGCCATTAATTTCTTTTACATTCAGCCGGGGTCGCGAGACCGTATTGTACGTAATGGAGAGGGGTTCACTACAGCAAATCAATTAGCGAATTTTAGTGCGAATGAAATGGACAAGGAGATTTCAACACAGCCGGAACGTTTTAGTCCGAATGTGTTCTTCCGTCCTCTTTTCCAGGAATACATCTTACCTAATTTAGGCTTTATTGGTGGTGCAGGCGAGTTGAGTTACTGGTTGGAGTTGAAGCCTTTGTTTGATTATTATAAAGTGCCTTATCCAATGCAATTATTCCGAAGTATGGGTATGCTTACCGGCTCGAAAACATTGGCCAAGATGGAAAAACTGAACACAAAACCATTGGATTATTTTGGCGACAAGAACAGTTTTATCAAGCAGTGGCTATCGGAAAACAGTATGCATGATGTTTCAGTAGACAACGAAAAAGCAAAACTGGAAGCCATTTTTGATGAACTTGTAAAGAAGGCGATAGCAATCGATAAATCTTTGGAAGGCAGTATTAAAGGGGAACTACAACGCAGTTTAAATGGATTGGATGCAGTTGCCGGCAAATTATTGAAAGCTGAAAAACGTAATCAAGAAACTGCTTTACAGCAAATAGAAAGTGTGCACCAGCAATTTTTTCCGAATGGAACATTAATGGAACGAAGTGAGAATCTTTTTTCTGCTATTGGAACATTGAATAAGGAAGAGTTTAAGGCATTGGTGTTGGCACAAAATCCGTTGGAGAAGTCATTTAATATTTTCTCAAATTGATCAGATAGTTGTTTCTTATTGGAGTGAATGCTAACTTGTCGTTCTAATCCAATTTCATGCTCTTCTCTCCCATTCCATTCGGCCCAATAACCTTACGCAACCGTTCCATTCGTGCTGCTGCTTTCGAAGGCATGTGCTTTAACCATAATGTATCTGATCAGCTCATTCAATACCACGAAGCAGTAGCAGCCGGTGGTGTTGGGATGACGACAGTTGCGTATGCAGCCGTTACGAAAAGTGTCTTATCTTTTCCACATCAACTATGGTTGCGTGAAGAAATCATTCCTGAACTACGAAAATTAACTGATGCTGTGCATCGCCACAATGCCAAAGCTTCCATACAAATTGGGCATTGCGGTAATATGGCAAAACATGAGGTGATTGGAGAACGACCGATAGCTCCATCTGCACGAATCAATATGTATGCACCATCGTTTCCAAGGGCTATGACGAAACAAGATATTGTGGCCATGTCGAAATCGTTCGGTGATGCAGTAAGAATAGCACAGGAAGCAGGTTTTGACGCAGTGGAAGTCCATGCCGGACATGGATATT
>Ga0116191_1001492_pt1 | contig 18932 bp, 18 predicted proteins | sample AD_UKC111_MetaG_FD_89897 | JGI IMG/M metagenome (GOLD analysis project Ga0116191, IMG submission 89897) | Active sludge microbial communities of municipal wastewater-treating anaerobic digesters from Hong Kong - AD_UKC111_MetaG | ecosystem: Engineered > Bioreactor > Anaerobic > Digestate... | reverse complement strand
TGATATTTCAAATGCCTCGTCAATGAGGGAAAATAAAGCACCACCATGAGCAGAACCATAAATGTTATCCATCTGCTCGGTGTATTCCATCTCACAGCGTGCATAACCTTCACTAACCTCCTTTAACTTTATGTTTAAGAGTTTTGCGAAAGGTTCGTGCTCGACCCTTTTGAAATAGGCTGCCTGTTTTTTTTCATCCATGTCAGGCAACAACCTTTTTTATAATGTTATCAAGGCTTTCCTTAGGGTGTGCGCCTATAATTCTGTCAACCACCTCTCCTTTATGGAAAAGAATAACTGTAGGTATGCCTCTTATGCCATATTTAACCGGTGTTAAAGGATTTTCATCAACATTCATCTTGAGGACCTTTATCTTGCCTTCGTATTCACCTGCAATGGTATCGATAACAGGACCCATCGCCTGACATGGTCCGCACCATGACGCCCAAAAATCTACAAGAACAGGTATTTTGGATTCAAGAACGACCTCCATGAATTCATTATCGGTTACTGCCTTTGCATTACCCATAAAAACCTCCGTTTTTGTGATTATAGACTAACAGTCTTTATTAGATAAGTCTTTTTAATGTTTTTGTCAACCTTATGTTTACAACCCTCTATAGATGTCCTATGTATCAGCTCATAGCGGACATCGAATATCGGCTTAAGAGGTTTGAGGTTGGAGGCAAAAGAATATCAGGTTTTTCAGATGTTTAGGTAGCCCTCCAACCTTCTGTCTTTTTAATGGACACCTTCTTTTATCCGATATCTGCTATTCCTTGAAAAATCTAAGCCTCAGAGAATTTGTCACTACCGATACAGAGCTTATCATCATTGCCAATGCACCATACATCGGCTCAAGCCTTATATTGAAAAAAGGATAGAGTGCACCGAAAGCAATCGGTATGCTAAGCACATTGTAGATGAATGCCCAGAAAAGGTTTTCCCTTATAATCCATAGTGTTTTGCGTGAAAGCCTTATGAAGCTGACCAGTCTTGAAAGTTGTCCCTTCATGAGAACTACATCTGCCGATTCGATGGCGATATCTGTCCCCCTTCCCATAGCAATACCCACATCTGCGGTTGCCAAAGACGGCGCATCATTTATCCCGTCTCCGACCATCATTGTAATGCCTTTCTTTTTAAATGTTTTAACGATATCGGTCTTCTGGTCGGGGAGCAAACGATAATAATATGTTTCTATGCCGACCCTTTCGCTTATTGTCTTTGCCCCTTCCTTACTGTCTCCTGTTATCATGATCGACCCGATGCCCATCTTTTTGAGCTGTTCAACCACATGACCGGAGTCGTGTCTTATGGTATCGCTGAACGCTGCAATACCCATAATGTTGTCTTTGCACCATATGAGCACCGGTGATGCGCCTTCTCTTTCTTTTTCGTGGTATTTTTGTATGACAGCATCATCGGGCAGTTTGTTGTTTTCTTCGTAGAATGCCATATTCCCTATATAATAAACATTTCCGTCGATTTCTCCTTTTATGCCTTTACCTGGTACAGCCTGAAAATTATTTACGTTAATGGGTTTTATCTTCAATGCATCTGACTTTGGCCTCAACGCCTCAGAGAAAGGGTGTTCAGATTGCCTTTCAAGGTTGTACAGGACATTCATTATTTCCTTTTCTGAATACGCCCCTGACGGGATGATTTGATTAAGTACAACGGCGCCTTCTGTAAGCGTACCTGTCTTGTCAAATAGGACATGCTTTGTATGGCTGGCAAGCTCGAGCGCCTCAGCGCTTTTGATCAGTATCCCGTTTCTTGCCCCGACACCAGTTGATACCATTATTGCTGTTGGTGTCGCAAGACCTAATGCGCAGGGACAGGCGATGATCAACACGCTCACGAAAGATAAAAGTGAATTTGTCAATTTTGGCTCGGGTCCGAAGGCATACCAGACAAAAAACGCCCCAATGCTGATAATAATAACGATCGGCACAAATATACCTGAAACGCGGTCTGCAAGTCTCTGAACCGGCGCCTTCGTGAACTGAGCCTCTTCCACGAGCCTGATAACCTTTGAAAGTACAGTATCCTTTCCTATTCTTGAAACCTCCACCAACACCGAACCTTTGCCGTTGATCGTTCCACCGATAACCTCACTGCCGATGCCTTTATGGACAGGCACACCTTCTCCTGTGATCATGGACTCATCCACGTATGTTGTGCCCTCTATTACCTTGCCGTCAACGGGCACCTTCTCGCCAGGTCTTATGAGGACATGATTTCCGACTTCAATGGTATCGACGGATACCCGTTTTTCCAAACCATACTGCACGAGAATGCATTCTTTTGGTGATAGTTCATACAACATTTTTATTGCCGCGTATGTCTTTGTCTTTGCCTTTGACTCAAGATATCTTCCAAATAAAATAAGTGTGATAATAGTTGCACTTGAATCAAAATATGCATGAGGTTCTATGCCGGCGTTCAAAACAACATCAGGAAAAAACGTCACAAAGGCGCTGTAGAAGAATGCTGCAGAAGTACCGACCGATATCAGTGTGTTCATGTCTGTGGTAAAGTGTTTTAGGTTAAGAAGCGCTGGTCTATGAAACCTCATACCGAAATAGAACTGAACAGGTAAGGTCAGAAAAAAGAGTATAAGATTGTTATATGGAAGAACCACCCACATGGAAAAGGCCATCACAGGGATACTGATACACGCTGACAAGATAAAGGCTTTCTTCAGTTCAGCCTCTTCTTTTTGTGTCCTGGCGGTAACGTCACTTTCAATATCTACGTCATAACCTATGTCCCGAATAAGAGATATGACCCCCTTCAGCTCGATATCTTTATCTGTTACTATCACGGCCTTTTTAAGGGGGAAATTGACATTAACATCTTTAATATGTTCGAGCTTGCCCAATTCCCTTTCGATGCGTGCTGCACATGCGGCACAACTCATCCCTATAATGGGTAGCTCTACCTTTTCTGCCATATTGACCTTTTTTATTTTTGTACGGACTGTGAAAGTCTTATCTCTTTTATTTTCATGAGCCTGCTGGTGTTTGACCGCTCCATTTCGTCGAGCTTACCGGTAATGAACTTTATGGTCTCCTGCATCCGGGGTATCATGGTGTATTCAAGTGCATTCACTCTACGTCTCGTTTTTTCAATTTCTTTGCTTATAATACGGACTGCTTCTTCAAGCTCAGCCATCCTTATAAGCTTCTCCAGGAAATTCTTAAGTGATTTTACGGCTATATCCAGCTCGCAGGAGGTATGTATAAAAGAGTACGTGCCGACAGATTCTCCGAAAGATACATCTAACTTCGGGATTGCAACGCTCATCAATCGACGCTTCGTAACATTAAGCACCAGTTCTTGTTGTATACTCTCAAGTGCGGAATCCGTGATCTGCCTGGAAGATGTAATCTCTGCGAGCACGAAAAGCTTAAGCACATAAGGTAGCTGTTCATCCACCTCCAACCTGAAATCCCTGTATGCTTTTGCGAGATTTATAAATTCTTTCATCAAACCATCGAGCTTGTCCTTTAACAGCTTATGCCCTCGCTGTGCTACAACGAGTCTTTTTCTTAGCCTCAAAAGCTCCATTCTGGTTGGATTTATTGCGAGTTTTGCCATATTTTATCTTTTTGGATAATATTTCTCTATAAAGGAATCTCTTATACGTTTAAGTTCGTTTTTGGGTATCATGCCGAGAAGTTCCCATCCAATCCTGAGGCTCTCTTCTATTGTGCGGTTTTCGTCCTCACCCTGACGAACAAACATGTCCTCAAATGCATCGGAAAATTTGACAAAAAGGATGTCGGCATCACTTAGTGCTGACTCACCGAGCACTACAGCAAGTTCTTTTGCACTTTTGCCTCTCGCATAAGCAGAATATAGCTGATTCATCACGTCCGCATGGTCCTCTCTTGTTTTTCCAGCCCCTATTCCTTTGTCCTTTAAGCGTGATAACGACGGCAGTACATCTACAGGCGGGTAAATGCCGCGGGCGTTTAATCCCCGATTTATTATGATCTGACCCTCTGTTATATACCCTGTCAAATCTGGAATAGGATGAGTCTTATCGTCTTCAGGCATAGTGAGAACAGGAATCTGTGTAATCGAACCTTTCTTGTCTTTTATGCGGCCTGCTCGTTCGTAGAGCGTAGCAAGGTCAGTATAAAGATATCCCGGATATCCCCTTCTGCCCGGAACTTCTCTTCTGGCGGCGGAAATCTCTCGCAAAGCCTCGCAGTAATTTGTGATATCGATCATAATAACAAGAACATGCATATCCTTTTCGAATGCAAAGTATTCTGCGGCGGTAAGCGCCATACGGGGAAGCGCAATGCGCTCGATGGGCGGATCGTCAGCGAGATTCACAAAGACAACCGTTCTTTCGATAGCACCCGTGCGTCGGAAATCGGCTACAAAGAATTCTGCCTCTTCAAATGTGATGCCCATAGCGGCAAATACAACGGCAAATTTCTCACCTGTTTTCAGCACCGTTGCCTGACGGGCGATTTGTGCGGCAAGGCGTGAGTGGGGAAGGCCGGAACCGGAAAAAAGAGGCAATTTCTGACCCCTTACAAGCGTGTTAAGCAGGTCGATGGTAGATATCCCGGTTTGAATGAATTCGTTAGGGTAGTCTCGAGCAAACGGATTCATTGGATTACCGTTGATGTTTAGATATTTTTCGGGAATGATGGCAGGACCATCATCGGCGGGTCTGCCGAATCCATCGAATACCCTTCCCAGCATATCCATTGAAACACCAAGCTCTATACCTTTTCCGAGAAATTTTACCTTTATATCTTGAGGGGATAGGCCGCTCGTTCCCTCAAAAATCTGAACCATTGCCTTGTCGCCGTTGATTTCGAGAACGCGTCCCCTCCGGAAATCGCCGTTCTGTAATTTGATATCAGCCAACTCGCCGTAGGTTACCCCCTCAACCCCTTCAACGAGCATCAAAGGGCCTGCAATCTCTGTTACTGTCCGGTATTCTTTATAAATGCCTGTCATTTTGTCCTTACCTCTGACGCGTTAATGTACAGATTGTATCTGTTATTTTCTGTTCAAGTGCTGCGAATTGCTCGAGGGCATCTTCAGGGATGAGTTTTGCCCGTGCAATATCATTCAAAACATCATTGCTTATAAGCGATTCCAATGTTGCGCCTTCGCTGTATGAGGTCTTTGCGGTTTCGTAATAATGGATAATCAACTTCAAGAGGCTGAACTGTTTGTCGAGTGATGTGCAGGCATCTTTATCATCAAAGGCATTCTGGTGCAAAAAATCCTCCCGTATCATCTTGGCTGCCTGCATTATGAGTCTGTCTTCGTGAGAGAGGGCATCAATCCCGACAAGTCTGACAAGTTCTTCGAGTTCAGATTCTCTTTGGAGTATTTCCATTGCCTTTTTTCTGTTTGTTGACCACTGGGTATCGAACCTGCTGTCAGAGTGTTCATCGACCATATCCTGGTATAGCGAGTAAGAGGTGAGCCAGTTGATAGCAGGGAAATGTCTCGAGAATGCAAGCTTGTCGTCAAGACCCCAGAACACCTTTACAACACGAAGGGTTGCTTGAACGACAGGTTCAGAGAAATCTCCTCCAGGAGGTGAAACTGCGCCTATCACTGTAATCGCGCCTTTTCTGTCATCAGAGCCGAGACATATTACGCTTCCAGCACGTTCATAAAAACTTGCAATGCGAGAGCCGAGATAAGCGGGATATCCCTCCTCTCCGGGCATCTCCTCGAGACGGCCGGATATTTCTCTCATAGCCTCTGCCCAGCGGCTCGTCGAATCAGCCATCAGTGCAACGGAATATCCCATATCCCTGAAGTATTCCGCAATCGCTATGCCGGTAAAGACACTTGCCTCCCTTGCCGCAACAGGCATGTTCGATGTATTAGCAACAAGCACAGTTCGTTCCATGAGCGGTTCACCTGAGGCAGGGTCTTTAAGGCGAGGAAACTCCATCAAGACGTCTGTCATCTCGTTTCCACGTTCACCGCATCCCACATATACGACAATCTGAGCGTCGGCCCATTTTGCAAGCTGATGCTGAACAACCGTTTTGCCGCTACCGAATGGCCCCGGTACACATGCCGTGCCTCCCTTTGTGATAGGAAACAACATGTCTATAACACGTTGACCTGTTACCATCGGTTCTCTTGGCATGACCTTACGTTTTACCGGACGTGGTTCACGGACAGGCCATCTCTGTACCATAGTAATACCGAAAATACCTTCGTTGCCTTCGATAACGGCTACCTCGGTATCGACATCACCCGATATGGGTTCTATTTTTTTCACTATTCCAGATTTGCCTGGGGGTACCATGATTTTATGCACTACAAGTGCGCTTTCCCTGACTGTCCCCAGGATATCACCTTGTTCGATGCGATCCCCAACATTTACTGCGGGAATAAAGTCCCATATCTTTGACCTATCAAGTGCAGGCCGTTCTGCTCCCCGTACAATGTATTCACCAAAATCTCTGTTAAGTGCATCAAGGGGTCTTTGCACCCCATCATAGATGGATTTGATAAGACCGGGGCCCAATTCTACGCTTAACGGTTCACCTGTCCTTGTAACCGGTTCACCCGGTCCGATACCTTCGGTTTCTTCGTACACCTGGATGGAGTATTCATCGCCTCTGATTTCGATGATTTCACCGAAGAGGCGTGCCTCGCCTACGCGAACCATCTCATACATGCTTGCACCGGTTAGGCCCCGGGCAACAACCAGCGGTCCAGATACCTTTAAAACTTCTCCCTTTTTGTCGTTCATAACCTTTTAGTCCTCAAACGTTTATTGTTTTTTAACCTTTCCAAGGATATCGACCCCCAATGAGTTCTCAACAGATTGCCTTATTTCCTGAAAGCTAACATGTTTACTGCCTTCATGTGTAGGTATAACGGTCAGAACGGTATTACAACGTTGGCGGAATTCCTCTATGGCTTTAGGATTTTGGACAGCCAAGCTCTCTGTAACAAAGACCAGTCCTATTTCAGTGTTAGTTGAAAGACTGATCAACTCCTGCATTAGTTTCGAACTGTCTTCTATTGGGACAATCTCAAACCCTACGGCCTTAAACCCCAATATGAGATGTTTTTCTCCTACAACAATCGCCTTAGACATAACAATCCCTGAGTCGTTCTTTTATTATGCCCTGTTCTATCCTGTTCAGTCTACCGGTGAAAACCAGTTTAAGATTTTGCATCTCAACAAGGAACCCTGAGAGAAAGGCAAATACCCTTTCAGGACCTGCAGTCTGATATCTACCATCACGGGCGATCTTGCCTAAGTAGTTTGATATCTTAAGGTTAAAGACTGATATTTGGTCATCTGCCCGAGAGCCAAGTGACTCGTTAAACAAATCACCGATTCCACCCCCTATAATGGCTTGCCATGACTCCTGGTTATTAGCCCCGATAAGGTCATTCACAACACCATTAAAATCACCAAGTGGTAGAAGGTGCTGCTGATAACGTTTCAAAGGGATGCCCTGATTTACCGCCCTCCACAGAATGATGACCGCATATGCAAGCACCATTTCCTTTATATATCTTTTGATCATTGGTGATTGTATTTCATCTGCCAGAAGAAGAAGATGTCTCAAGTATGCACCATCGAGCACTATATCGATAATACCTGAATCTGTCTGAAAAGCTTCAAACAATGCGGGCGTTGTCGATTCCTTAAGCGGCTGAGGAAGTTCGGTGTAATTTCCCTGTGCTATGGCCAAAAGTCTTTCCTGCGGTAAAAATTCGGTTGTAAATAAAAATGTGCTTTTGCCTTTCAGGGCAACCTTAAGGTTTTGATAATCATACTTGAGCAGAAAGATGTCTGCCGGTATTGGAGAGGGACAGTCATTTCTCAAAGAAAGCGCCATGTCATAAAAACACCTGTCAAAGACGTTGTCAAGCTCGTCCGATAGAATACCTGTCGAATAATAATCTTTAATACATGTATCCTGAAGGTTTCTGATAATATCGTCTGTATGCTCCTGACCTGCTATTGCAAGAAAAAACTCCTTTGGCATAAAGCCGGCCTCAAGTACGCTGATTCTGCCAGATACAAAACCCCATTTTGAAATATTTGGTATCTTTGGATGCATATCGCTATTATACTGAAAACATCTCCTTCGCTATTACTGGCAACATCTCCTGTCTTACTTCTTTGAGCAATAACCCCAATGTTTGATCCACTTCATAGTCTTTGCCTATAAAAACAAAACCTCCCCGCTCTGTCAAAGGGTTTGATTCGTCTATAGAAATAAGGGTATCAGGGCTTCTCTTTTCATTTATACGAGAGAGGATATCCATAAAAATATCCTTTTCATCCATGTGAATTAGCAATGACCCTCCCGATGTTCCGGCAACCTTGTTGATGAGCCTTGTCATGAATAATCCATACCTTTCAGGCGGTAAACCCAGTATTTGTTCTCTTGCCTTCTCAAACAGTTCATTCAATAGATTATTACGCCTTTCAAGGATCTGCTTGCCTGCTATACCTTTAAATTGGATCAGTTTACGGTTGAATTCATCGGCAATGGCTGAAGAACGTACCTTATAGAGCCTTTCAAACTCAGATGCAATCTCTTCCTTTTTTTTGCTCAGAAGCGAGGCAAAATGGCTTTTTGCTGATTCAACGATTTGCTCAGCTTCTTTTCTCGCCTTAGATATGACCGCTTCACGAATGTTTTCTATACCCATAATCACATGCACCTTTTCATTTAAAGACTAATCCAAGGGCAAGGGGTTGGGTGAGAAATACTATAAAAAGGACCGTTGCAAGAAGGGCAACGACAGCGTATGTCTCCACAAAGGCTGGGAACAGAATAGCCCTTCCGGCAGCCTCTGGTCTTCTTGCGATAAGCGAAATGCCTGCTGCGGATGCCTCGCCCTGTTTTATTGCAGATACGAGTTGGGCTAAACCACATCCAAGCCCTACAAAGAATAAGGCAAGACCAGTTCCCGGTGTAATTTTTATGGCTGTGCCTCCGATCAATCCTGTCTGTGTCATGATCAGGATTGCTGCGATGAAACCATAAAAACCCTGCGTTCCGGGGAGTGCGATCATGACAAGCATACGCCCGAAAAGCTCGGGTTTTTCCCTAAGAACGCCTGCACATTGGTGTACAGCGATTGCTATACCCCAAGCAGAACCTGCACCTGCAAGGCCGAAAGCCAAACCTGCGCCACCATAACAAAGACCTCGTCCCAGTTCAATCCATTCAGGCAACATTTTCTCTCCTCCATTTTATATTCCTTAAAAACATCATCAATCGTTTTCCTTTTTTACGACACACATGGCCGAGTTAAAGCCAAGAGGTTGGAAAGGCCTTGTCCCGCCTTCATAAAATCTGCCGAAGAACTCAACGAAAATGAGCCTCATCGAGTGTACAAAAGCCCCCAGAGCGCTGATAAGAAAATTGAACAGATGACCTATAACAAGAACAACAATAAATAACGCCATGCCTACATAAGGTACATCTCTGACCAGACCAGCCATGAGATTAAAGGCAACCGCAACAATAGATGTGGTAAGACCAAGGGCGAGCAAACGACAGTATGAGAGTGTGTCGCCGATAAAAGCTGTTATGCCGTAACTTCCGACTATTCCATAAAGGCTTACAACACCTCCGGCTATCCTCCCAAAAGGATTCTTGATAAATCTTCCCTGTGTCAGTATTAAACCAACTGCACCCCCAAGAAAAAGCCATAAACCGGTATAGAAGATTTTATTAGGGATATCGCCGAACACCTTCCCTGCCATCATCAAAAGACCGGATAACGTTGCAACCCAGCATATGCCGTCGGAAAATGCACCTATGAAATCCTTTTTACGTAAAGCACCATACATCTTGAGCGCAATACCGAAGAACTGGTTGAGTGCACCGAGCCCCAGGGCAATGATCAGAGCAAGTATGGTTTTATCCATCGGGTCAAGCACAACGAATTTCTGCTGTAACAGATGAAGGATGTTCCCCTGTCCGAGATACTCGGGTTTATGCAGATCTCCAAACCATGAACCTGTGAGCGCCCCGAAGATGATACTGCTTATTCCACCATAGAGAAGTATACGGGTAAGGTTATTTACACCGCTGTAAGATTTGGTTTTGGAGGTTAAATATGCGCCCATAAGCGAAAGCATGAGGCCATAGCCTACATCGCTAAAACATATCCCGAAAAACATATAGAAGTTTAGTTGCATAAAAGGCGTAGGATCGAATCCTCGATAATGAGGCAGACCGAACATCTCGGTAAGAAGCTTGATAGGTTTGAGCAGATACGGCAGAGAGATACTTACAGGAACGTCCTCTTCCGGCGAGGGATCCTCGAGTTTTATCACAGATTCAGGAAATTCTTTTTCTATCGTTTCGATGAATGTGTCTTTGTCTTTTACCCTCACATACCCTGTTAATATGTATATCCATTTTCCGTGCAAGGCCTTGTTGGCAGCGACCTGTCTGTTGCGGATGTTTGTCCAGTATGCCTTGAGTATCTGTAAATGTCTGCGGCCTTCTTCTTCATATTGACCATCGATGAGCGGTTTTATCTTCTTTGCAACTTCAGCGACCTCTTTGTGTTGTTTTTCGAGGTTTAGCCACAATTCCTGGATTCTATCCGCAATATTTTCAACGTTCCTTGGAAGCTGAATCTCCTCAAAACCTATATCGGAAAGTGCTTTACGTACTTCTTCGGCATCCTCTCTGAGAAATGCAAACGCCATTCTTACATGTCCTTCGTTCTGTTTTTTGTCTTTTTTCATATCATCTTTTTTTTCGACGGAAATATCGGGAGCAATCTCTTCCCATGCAAACCTTTCCAATGTATCTTCAATACGTTCCAGGTATAAAAGGTTTTTTTTCGGCACATACCCTATTATGATATTGATATGTGTTGCTGAAGAGACATCTTTGAGGTCAAAAGGGATGTCTGAAATCGGTTTAAGTTCATCCAATTCAGCCTCGATCTCGTTAATCAACCTCTCGGAGCGTCGGTAAACATCGTCCAATTCGCTGACATAAAGGTAATGTTTTTCAATCTCGTATCCGCTCAACACCCTATCTATTTCTTCTGTTGAGGTTACAATGGGAAGTGGGGTAAGACTCTTAAAGAAGTTATCCTGTTTAGGATAAAAAATATTCATGAAATTTAGAATAAAATCGATTTTGTACAGATAGCTGTCAGCCTCTTCCGTAGAGGTTTCATATCTTGTAAATGGGAGTTCTTCATCAAGCGAATCCCTTGCATCGATAACCTCCATAATACCTAAATTGTTGATGGACTGCAACAAGCGTATGCTTTTTTCTTTGGGGATTATAACCGTGACCTTTTTTAGTAAGTCTATAGCCATCTGTTATCTATAAATTTAACACACGAGAGATTATCGCATTAACCTGACGCTCTAAAGCATCCTGAGAAATGTTGTCAATCGCCTCAAGAGACTCTTTAAGTCTCAACTCTTCCTCATGAAGGGCTATTGTGTTTGCCTCCTCAATGGTTTTATGGAATGCATCGATTTTTTCTTTTATTTCGTCCGACATCCTGTTTCGGTAGGCTTTGATTTCTTCTTCATAGGCCTTTTCCAATTGCTTGGCATCTGCTCGGGCTTGTGCAATTATCGATTCGGCCTCTTCTTCGATGCCAACAACTTCTTTTACTAATGTTGCCATCAATTCTCCTTGGTTTAATAAAATTCGAATGCACCTTTGCAATGTGCCTTCACAGATAAAAGCTATTAATACTAATATACTGGATTTTATCGTATCTTAAATGCATGTTTCCTGTCAATATCAATATCAGTAATATTACCCATCTTTCATACTATTCGAAGTTCTTTATCAGGGAATCCCTGACTCAGCGTACTTTAACTACCCAATACTATTGAAAGATTATCCATTTTTCTGTTAACCTATGGGTGTTTTGTTTTTTTTGGATGCATAAAGGTTTTTCTCATGTATGATTTTTTTGAACTAACCGTCAACAATCTCGAAACTGCTATTGGGGCTTTGGGGAAGGAAAAATACCGCTCCCGCCAGCTGTTTAAATGGGTCTACAACAAGGGCGTTTATGATTTTAACGAGATGACGAATATCCCAAAAAGCCTCCGCATGGTTTTCAGGGACATGTTTGACATTCGCCTCCCAGAGATAAAAGAGGTGCGTTTCTCTCGGGACGGTTCAATAAAATTTGCATTGATGCTCAAGGACGGCAATATTGTGGAAAGCGTATTTATGCCGGAGGAAAAAAGGAATACACTGTGCATATCTGCACAGATAGGTTGCAGGATGGGCTGCAGATTCTGTGTGACTGGGAAGATAGGATTTGTAAGGCATCTCTCCACATCAGAGATCATAGGACAACTTATGGCAGTAAAGAGATACCTTGAAAGCGATTTACCAAAGGAAGATATTCACAGGAGGATTTTTGCCGGACGGGATACAAAGGAGTCAACCCAAAAACTGATCACCAATATCGTGTTTATGGGTATGGGAGAGCCTGTTGATAACCTTGACAACGTTATGCATGCCCTCGATATACTAAAAGAACCTCTTGGTCTCGATTATTCGTACAGGAAAATCACCATTTCTTCCGTTGGTTTGATCGATGGTTTGAACCTTATCAGTCCCAAGGTGGCGGGTATCGCCATATCTTTAAATGCAGCGGACGATGAAAAAAGGACATATATGATGCCGATAAACAGACTCTACCCGATAAATGCCGTTTTAAATTTTGTAAAAGGTTTTAAGGGAACGAACAGGATAAGGATTACCTTTGAATACATTTTGATAAAGGGTTTCAACGATTCGCTTGATGATGCAAAACAGCTTTCTGAAATCTTAAAAGGTATAAAATGTAAAATAAATCTAATCCCTTACAACGAATCTCCATATATCGAATTCAAAACCCCTGACCCCGAAACGATAGAAAGGTTTCATGCATATCTTTTGAGCAGAAACTTTACCACTATTATAAGAAACTCAAGGGGTCAGGATATAGGCGGTGCGTGTGGGCAGCTGGGAATGAGGTATTTGGAGACAGGGTAAAAGAATTCAAGGTTTTAGGGTACAAGTGATTCACTTGGCCGCTTGATATCTTGATTCCCCGAACCTTTTTATATGGAGGAATAATATAATGAAAGGTGTGCTCCCGGTTTATAAAGATTCGTTCTTCTGCGGATTCAACAGGGAAGATGGGCTTAGGCTCCAGATGATGTATGAACCAAAACTCGTATACTGCCACGTAAATCTTGACAACAGATTTGAGGGATATACGGATGTTTTACATGGCGGATTAGTTTTCGGTATCTTGGATGTCATTGTCTGGTATGCGATTTTTATGGAAACAAAAAAGATCGGCATGACAAGAAAAACAGAGATGGAATTTTTCAAGCCTGTCATGTGCGGAAGTCCTTATATTGCAAAAGGTCAATTCTTAAGGATCGAGGATAGGGACATCATAGCCACTGCGTGGATGGAAGATCATCAGGGCGATGTTTATGCAAAGGTAGATGCGCTCTTTAGAGAGGGAAAGGACTTGCCTGTAGACCATTTCATAAATAAATTTGACTTCAGCCGTACTGACCCTGAGATAAAGGCATACTTTTTGTCGCTTTTGGAATAATTCAACATAAGTTATCCTTCTCTCCGGTTTGTTGTTTCAATCGGTTTTGAAGCACACATTTTTCTCTATCGCCTCCATCAACCTCTCGATGCCTATCTTTTTAAGGCACGATATGGATATGGCGTTGTAGCGTGATTCAATGGTTTTTATAATGCCCTTGTCCATCTTGTCTATCTTATTGAAAACCATGATTACCTTTTTGTCTTCAAGTCCAAGCGAATTGATTAAATTCTTTACGATATCGATACGTTCCTCAAAATCCGGCGAACTGATATCGACGAGGTGCAGTAGCGTATCCGCATCTTCGAGTTCTTCGAGGGTGGCAACGAACGCCTTCAGAAGCACATTTGGCAAACCCTTTATGAAGCCGACCGTATCGGTTATAATCATGTTTTTTCTCTCGGGGTATTTAACGAGCCTTGTTGTTGGATTTAATGTGCTGAACGGTTTATCCTCGGTCTCCACACGGCTTTTTGTCAGAAGGTTTAATAATGTGGATTTGCCCGAGTTGGTATAGCCAATAATTGAAATAATCGGGATGTTTGAGCCTCTTCTCTTCTCTCTTTTTTTATCCCTGACCTTTCTGATTTCCTTTAGCCTTTTTTCCAGTAAACCTATCTTATCCCTTATGCGTCGTTTATCGATTTCGAGTTTTGTCTCGCCTGGTCCTCTTGCACCAATGCCTCCTGTTAAACGCGAGAATGCGGTATTTTTTTCTGCAAGCCTTGGCAGTATATAATTAAGTTGAGCCAGCTCAACCTGTATCTTTGCCTCATTTGTCTTTGCCCTCTGGGCAAATATGTCGAGTATAACCTGGTTTCTGTCGATGACCTTTAAATCGGTGATAGAAGAGATATTTCTTATCTGACCTGGGGTAAGCTCTTCATCAAAAACGAGAATATCTGCCCCAAGTTGCTGTGTTCTCATTACAATTTGTTCAATTTTTCCCTTACCTATAAGGTATTTCGGGTGTAATGTCTTTGGCTTTTGTACGACGACATCGAGAACCGATATGCCTGAAGAATAACAGAGGTCTTTGAGTTCTGATATGTGATCATCCAGGTTTTTATCTCTACCGGGCAGGACAATGCAAACCAAAACGCAGCCGCCCTGCGTGTTTACCGTGTAGTATTTTCCACGTGTCTTTACGAATTCGTTTTCCAGGGCGGTTATAAATTCAATGAAATCGACATTGAGCTCGTTTATAGCGATCGGGCCAATAAATTCCCACAGTCTACCTTTCTTAACAGCAGGCATCAGATGGCCGATATGAATCATCTCGTCCAATCCTCCCCTGCCCTCTGTCAAACAGGCTATGAGGTCAAGCTGCAGCATGGCGAGGTCGTTTAGGTCTTCTTTAGAGAGTAGTTCACCATTCAAATGCGTATGAACAAATCTAATACCCCTGAATCGTGCCCTTCCGACCCTTTCCGTTGAAAGCGGAGGGATCGCGATGCCGCCTTTTTCTCCAACGATAACCGCTGCAATGCCCCCCCTCCTGTTTATGAGAAGCCCAACCTGTCTTGAGATTTCGCGAGAAATATGCATGATATTTCTTGCCAGATCGGGCGAAATGATTAAAGATGGGTGTACCTTTTTTGTGTAAAGATTTAGAAGCCTTCTTCTGATTAAGCGATCAAGCCCTTGGGCATTGCCGAGTATTTCTATGGCATAACCCCTTTCTCTAATAGCGCATGTTCGATCTTGTTCAAGGTTCTGTTTTTATTCTATTGGGCGCTTGCAACCAGATCAATATCAATCTCCATGCTTGCGGCGAACTGGACACTGTCGAGAAGTATTCTGACGCGGTCCTTTCCGTCCATCTCCTTTTCGAATATTCCGCTTAAACCCTTGAACGGGCCTTCTTTTATCAAGATCTTTTCACCTTTCTTGAATTTAGGCCTTTGTAAGACCGCCACACCGTTCACAAGCCTTGATTTTACAAATTCTATTATTTCATCTTGGACGGGCACAATCCTGTTTCCGAAATGAACGATCGTCTTGACACCCCGCGTGTATTTCACAAGTCTGAATTCTTCTGATGGATGAAACTTAACGAAGATATAGTTGGGAAACATCTGTTCAACGACCTCTACTAAGCGGCCGTTTTTATATTTTCTCAATTTGAGTTTTGGCGCAAGCACTTCAATACCGCCTTCAGCAAGGTTTGAAGCTGCCCTGTCTTCATTCTTCGGTTTTGTATTTACCACAAACCAGTATCTCATGTATTTATCATAGTATTAACCTGCAGCATTATCAAGTTAAACAGATAAAAATATTTTTTTGTTGCTGGATAGAAAGCAATTTATAACAAAAAACGTCTTGACATAACCGAAAAGTGCAAATAAAATCATCGCATGGAGATTGAAATCCTCGGTTGTTACGGCAACTCTATTAAAGATTATAGGACAACATCATACCTGATAAACGATTTTTTGTTGATCGATGCTGGAGCAGTTACAGTGTCCCTCGATGACGAAAGGTTAAGCAAGATCAAGCACATATTGGTGACACATAGCCATCTCGATCATATAAAAGACCTTGTTTTCATAGTGGATGAACTTGTAATGATGGGTAAGTTCAACATAGATTTGATAAGTGTAAAGCAGATACTCAGCATCATATCGGATAATCTTTTCAATAACCGCCTATGGCCTGACTTCACAGTAATACCTTCTGAGCAGAACGCTATCATAAAACTTCGCGAGATCGAGATTGAAAAATATACGGAAATAAATGGCATTACCGTAAAACCGGTACTTATGACACATACCGTCTATACAGTGGGATATGTCATCAAAGAAGGCAACAGAGGGTTTATGTTCACCTCTGATACGGGTCCGACGCAGAGATTCTGGGAAGTGGCTCGGCAGGAAGAGGGTATCGAGTTCATCATAGCAGATGTATCTTTTCCTAACCGTATGGAATCGCTCGCGAAAGTGTCTGGGCATATGACATTGTCAATGCTCATAGACCATCTGGACAGATATGGCCTCGGTAAAATGCCCATCTATATAAACCATATAAAACCCATTTTCATTGAGGAAATATTAGGCGAACTGTCTTTAACTAAAAGGGATAACATAAAACCCTTGCAACAGGGCGCCAAGATGAAGCTATAAGAACGGGGGTTTACCGTCCTGCAATCTTTCCCCATGAATCTCTAAGCGGCACTATGCGGTTGAAAACGGGTTTATCAGGCATAAAATCCTTGATGTCAGCGCAGAAATATCCGAGACGTTCAAACTGGTAGTGCCTTCCAGGTGCACTGTTTTTAAGGCTTGCTTCGACATAAGCATCTTTCACGACCTCAAGGGATTTTTGATTCAGCAAATCAATAGATTCGCCTTCGTAGGCAGCGGGGTTAGGAACCTTGAAAAGGCGGTCATACAGGCGTATCTCAGCCGTTATAGCCTGGTCAGCTGAAACCCAATGAATCACCCCTTCGACTTTGCGGCCATCGGACGGAAGACCGTTTAATGTTTCTGGCGCATAGGTGCAGTGAATTGCTGTTATTTCACCTGTTTTTTCGTCCTTGACAAGCCTCTCAAATTTTATTACATAGGCATTACGCAACCTAACCTCTCTTCCTGGTGCAAGACGTTTATATTTTTTTGGGGGATTTTCGTCAAAATCCTCACGCTCTATGAATAGCCTTTTTGAAAAAGGGACCTTCCTTGTGCCCATTTCTGGATTCTGTGGATGGTTGGCGCATTCAATCTCTTCGACCTGCCCATCAGGGTAGTTATCAATAATCACTAAGAGCGGACGCAATACTGCCATCGCGCGAGGCGCTCTTTCGTTGAGGTCATCTCTTACGCAGGCCTCGAGTAATGTGACATCGACAAGGTTTTCGTTTTTAGCAACCCCTATCTTTCCGCAAAAGTTCCTGATAGCCTCAGGTGTGTAGCCGCGCCTTCTCATGCCGGCGACAGTGGGCATACGCGGGTCATCCCATCCTGTAACATGCCTGTTTTCTACTAATTCTATGAGCTTTCGTTTGCTGAGCATCGTATAACTCAAGTTAAGGCGGGCGAATTCAATCTGCCTTGGGCGGTTTTTGTCGATCAACTGATTGACAATCCAGTCGTATAGAGGACGGTTATTTTCAAATTCAAGCGTACAAATAGAATGCGTAATATTTTCAATGGAATCGGAGAGACAATGTGCAAAGTCATACATAGGATAAATAACCCATTTGTTGCCGGTTCTGTAATGAGGTGCACGCTTTATTCGGTATATGACGGGGTCACGCATTACAATATTTGGCGAGGCCATGTCGATTTTAGCTCGCAGAACATGGGCGCCGTCCTCAAATTCACCCGCCCTCATGCGGGCAAATAAATCAAGATTTTCCTCTATGGAGCGGTTTCTATATGGGCTATCCTTTCCGGGTTCGGTTAATGTGCCGCGATACTCCCTTATTTCATCGGAGGTCAAGCTGCAAACATAGGCTTTGCCCGCCTTGATAAGCTGTATCGCAAAGGCATAGAGTGTTTCGAAATAGTCTGACGCATAAAAAAGACGGTCTTCCCAGTCAAAACCAAGCCATCTAACATCCTGTATAATTGAATCAACATACTCAAGCGATTCGCCTGCAGGGTCTGTATCATCCATCCTCAGATTGCAGGTGCCTTTATACTGTTTAGCGATACCGAAATTAAGACATATCGATTTGGCATGTCCGATATGAAGATAACCGTTGGGTTCCGGCGGGAAACGTGTAGCAACCCTGCCTGAATGCTTGCCTGTCTTTATGTCCTCGTCTATGATCTCGTGTATGAAATCTGATGATGCTTGAATATCTTGGTGTGCCATAATCCTTTTCTCCTATGTTATAAATGAATTCGGATTCTTCTGTCACATAGCCCCCCTTCTTCTCTCCCTCGACCCCTTTTCTTTTGCTATCAGCCATATTAGTTCATAGTTCATAGCTCATAGTTCATAGGAACTTCAAAAATGCTACTTGTTTCCGCTTTTGCCATGAGCTATGAGCCATCAGCTGCATTTTCTCCCTCGACCCCTTGAACCCTTTTCTTTTGCTATGAGCCATCAGCCATGAGCTGCCTTTTCCCCCTCGAACCCTCGAACCCTTTTCTTTTGCTATGAGCCATATTAGTTCATAGTTCATAGCTCATAGTTCATAGGAACTTCAAAAATACTTCTTGTTTCCGCTTTTGCCATGAGCCATCAGCTATGAGCTGCCTTTTCCCCCTCGAACCCTTGTTCTTTTGCTATCATCTACCTATTCGCATCCAACCTTTTCATCCGCCATTCAATACTCGTGTTATCTGATTTAATGCCGTTTCACCGACCGGTGGTTT
>Ga0116191_1001485_pt1 | contig 18973 bp, 24 predicted proteins | sample AD_UKC111_MetaG_FD_89897 | JGI IMG/M metagenome (GOLD analysis project Ga0116191, IMG submission 89897) | Active sludge microbial communities of municipal wastewater-treating anaerobic digesters from Hong Kong - AD_UKC111_MetaG | ecosystem: Engineered > Bioreactor > Anaerobic > Digestate... | reverse complement strand
TGATCATTAATACTGTTTTCACTGGCCTTCCTGCCATCTGGAAACAGAAACTACAGTTAAGTGCGTAATCATATTTATTTTTCAAGGTGCATAATCAATTCCCTGGTGGGAAAGTTGAGTTATTAATAATAATAGTAATAGTACTGCCCGGGATACCGGTGTGACATGCCCTGGAAAAAAGCAAACCGATTTCCCATTGACAGAGACCGCAAAATAGCGGAAAATGGTAGGGAGAAAAGGTAATGAAAGGGGATCCGGAATGACGGAGGTCAGAGAATACGACATTGGGGCAATAAAAGCGGAAATGAAGAATAACAGAGGCCGAATGAAAAAGAGTCTCATCATATTCGGTTGTATCATTGCGGGCATCATCGTCCTGGCGCTGATCGGAAACGGCGTCAAGAATGCAATCTGGGGAGGAGAAGAGAAGATCACGGCAAGCGGACCGTATATTGCGACGGTTTATGTCCAGGGATCCATCGTCTCAGACCAGACGGACGGTTTCGGACTTCCCGTGGGATATCAGCATAATTGGACTCTTGATAAGCTGGATGAACTGATTCATGACGCCGACAACCGCGGAATGATCCTTTTTGTTGATTCGCCGGGGGGAGGCGTTTACGAAAGTGATGAACTCTATCTAAAAATCAGAGAATACCAGGAGGCAACCGGCCGCCCTGTCTATGCCGTTATGGGCTCTATAGCCGCTTCCGGAGGGTATTACATTTCAGCGGCTGCCGATAAGATCGTAGCGAACAGAAACACCTGGACCGGATCCATCGGCGTTACCGTCGGCACCATATACGACATCTCCGGATTGCTTGAAAAGTACGGTGTCAAGACGCAAACCATAACCGCGGGCAGGAACAAGGCTATGGGCAGCTTTGTGGAACCGCTGACAGAAGAACAAAAAGCGATTTTCCAGTCCCTTGTCGACGACGCGTACGACCAGTTTACGGGGATCGTTTCCGAGGAAAGAGGGATCGAGCTGGATCAAGTAATAGAACTGGCCGACGGCAGGATCTACACGGCGGAACAGGCCTATGAACTCGGCCTTGTGGATTCCATCGGGACGTTCAACGATGCGGTAAAGGATATGAAAGAGAAATATGATCTGCAGGGATGTGAAATCATCGACGTGATCTATAAAGACGATTCCCTGTTGGGGAGCCTTCTGAACAAGGTGAGAATTCCGAATCTGAGTGGGGGAGACGTCTCAGCGATCCTGAATAAAATCGACCGCGATAACGGATTCCCGATCAGCTATGAATGCGAGTGGTTGAAATAGAGCCTGCCGGGGGTATTCCCTTGGAAACCGCTCGTTCTTCAAATTTTAGGATTCTTTTTTATAGGTAAATTTTCGAACTCGGACGGTTTCTAGAGGGAATACCCCCGTCGCGGCGCCATCAAACGAGAATCCTGCTGCTGGCAAGTTTTTATGCTTGACAGCAGTTTTTATTTATGTTACATTGAATAAGGTGTCAAGCTGATTTGCTTGGCATACCGGCTGCGGGCATAAATAGTGGCAAGAGGCTGATTTCAGATGTTTGAGAAGATGATAGAAATTAGTTTGTTACATGATTTTTACGGTCAGTTGCTTACTGCAAAGCAGCGGGAACTTCTGAAGCTTTATCATGAGGATAACTATTCCCTGTCGGAGATCGCAGAGGAATACGGGATCAGCAGGCAGGGAGTCCACGACGCGGTCAAGAAAGCGGAGAAAGCGTTGTACGAATATGAAAAGAAGCTGGGATTGATCAGCAAGTTTGCGGCAACGGAGGAAGCCGTTGCGGCCATCGATTCGGAAATCAACCAGCTGATGCGGGAAAACAGCCGGAATAAAGAGCTGACGGAGAAATTGAAACGAATCAAATCCATAATAAATAAGATCAATGAGTGATTAAGGAGAGCCGGAAATGGCATTTGAAGGACTATCGGAAAAACTGCAGGGCGTTTTCAAAAAACTCAGAGGCAAGGGGATCCTGACCGAGGCCGACATCAACGAAGCAATGCGCGAAGTAAAGCTTGCGCTGCTGGAAGCCGACGTCAATTTCAAGGTTGTCAAGCAGTTTGTCGACAGCGTAAAGGAGCGGGCGTTGGGGCAGGATGTCCTGGCCAGTCTGACTCCTGGCCAGCAAGTCGTGAAAATTGTAAACGATGAGCTTGTGGCACTGATGGGGGGGACAAACAGCAAGCTGACCTATTCTCCAAAAGGATTTACGGTGCTCCTTATGGCGGGTCTTCAGGGTACCGGTAAGACGACGACCTGCGGTAAGCTTGCGAACTATCTCAAGAAAAACGGAAAGAAGCCGATGCTTGCCGCCTGCGACGTCTATCGCCCGGCTGCTGTCGACCAGCTGGAAATTGTCGGGAGAAACGTTGACGTTCCCGTTTTCACCATGCGGGACTGCAAACAGCCGGAAATCATCGCGGAAAATGCGATGAAGGAAGCTGAGCGGAAGGGCTATGACGTGCTCATCCTCGATACATCAGGCCGGCTGCATATCGATGACGAACTCATGGAGGAGCTTGTCAGGATCAAGCAGAAGACAAGGCCGCACGAAATCCTGCTCGTCGTGGACGCCATGACCGGACAGGACGCGGTGAATGCGGCGGAAGGCTTCAATGAGAAGCTGGGCATCGACGGCATCATCATGACAAAGCTGGACGGCGATACGCGGGGCGGCGCAGCGTTGTCTGTGAAAGCCGTCACCGGCAAGCCGATCAAGTTTATCGGCGTTGGAGAAAAATTTGACGCCCTGGAACCGTTCCATCCGGAGAGAATGGCTTCCCGGATCCTGGGCATGGGCGACATGCTGAGCCTGATCGAAAAGGCGCAGGAAAGCTATGACGAGGAAAAAGCTGCCGAACTCGAAAGGAAAATGAAGAAAAACGAGTTCACGCTGGAAGATTTCCTTGAGCAGATCGGCCAGATCAAAAAGATGGGCGGACTGTCAAAGCTTCTTGACATGATGCCCGGTATGAACAGCAAAGCGATGAAGGACGTGGACCTTACGGACAGCGAAAAGGAGTTTATCCAGATGGAAGCCATCATCCAGTCCATGACCAGAGAAGAGAGAAGAGACCCTTCCATCCTGAATGCCAGCAGAAGAAAGCGGATCGCGGCGGGGAGCGGACAGCCGGTCAGCAAGATCAACAATCTGATCAGGAAATACGAGGAAGCGAAAAAAATGATGAAACAGTTTTCCGGCGCTTCGAAGTTCAAGAAAAACAGGATGTTCAGAGGATTCCAATAGCGTTGATAAATTCAGCTATATACTGAGTTTTCATAGAATAATTTAGTTTGCGAAGGATTAATCCAAGCACAAAAGGAGGTGGAACATATGGCAGTAAAAATCAGACTGAAGAGAATGGGCGCGCACAAGAAACCTTTTTATAGAGTCGTCGTTGCAGACTCCCGTTCACCCAGAGATGGAAAGTTTATTGAAGAGATCGGTTACTATAACCCATTGACTGATCCGGCTGACGTCAAAATCAACGGAGAATTGGCAAGGAAATGGATTTCAAACGGAGCTCAGCCTACCGACACTGTGAAGAGTCTTTTCAAAAAAACAGGTATTATAGAATAAGGAAAGCGGTGAATACTTATGGTAGAATTGGTTGAAGCTATTGCAAAATCACTTGTCGATAATCCTGATGCGGTAGAGGTAAGAGAGGTAGAAGGAAAACAGGCTATTGTTATCGAGCTGAAGGTTGCCCCGGATGACATGGGGAAGGTGATCGGCAAGCAGGGAAGGATCGCAAAAGCGCTTCGTACCGTGGTGAAGGCCGCAGCGACCAAAGCAAATAAAAAAGTGGTAGTAGAAATCGTACAATAGAGATTCTGCAATACTGCGCTTGTGGCACATATATTCGGTATATGTGCCTATCTTTATTGAGGTAATATGGAAAAGATTAAAATCGGAAAAGTCGTCAATGTGGTAGGTCTGAAGGGAGAGCTGAAGGTTTACCATTATTCGGACTATAAGGAGCGCTTCGAGGAGTTCTCAAAGATCTACCTGGAAAACACCCGGTATCAGATTGCAGGCGTCAGATACGTGAAGGACATGGTCGTTCTGAAGCTTGCGGGTATCGATGACCGCACCGAAGCGGAAAAACATAAAGGCGAAGACGTCTATATCGATAAAGAGGACGTCAGGGAACTGCCGGAGGGCACCTATCACATCTTTGAACTGATCGGACTCAGAGTAGTCGATGAGAACGGCGCTATGATCGGCGTCCTCAGCGATGTGATCCAGAACAGCGCCCATGATTTATATGAGGTGGAGCGGGAAAATAACGGTAAATTTCTGATCCCCGCGGTGGAGGAATTTATTCGGACGATCGACATGAACAGCAGGACCATGACGGTCAGGCTGATAGAAGGATTGATAGAAGAATGAAAATCGATGTATTGACACTCTTCCCGGAAATGTTCACTCCCGTTACCGAAGAGAGCATTCTGGGCAAGGCAAGGGAGAACGGAATCCTGGATATCCGGCTGACGAACATCAGGGAGCACAGCCGGGACAAGCATAAAAAGGCTGACGATTATCCGTTCGGCGGCGGCGCCGGGATGGTCATACTGGCCGATCCGGTCTTTCGCGCTCTGGAGGCAGTCGGAGCCAGAGGGAAAAAGATTCTATATATGTCCCCGAGAGGAAGGCTCCTCGGACAGGAGATGATTATGGAGATGTCCCGGCTGGATGAGTTCGTGATCCTTTGCGGCCATTATGAGGGCGTCGACCAGAGGATTATCGATTTCTGGGAGATGGAGGAGGTATCGGTGGGGGATTACATCTTGACCGGCGGCGAACTGCCGGCAATGATCCTCATCGATGCGGTTGCGAGGATGATCCCGGAGGTCCTGGGAAGCAGCGACGCTCATAACGAAGAGTCCATCTATTCCGGACTGCTGGAATATCCCCAGTATACCAAACCCAGACAGTATGCGGGCATGGACGTTCCCGAGGTGTTGATTTCCGGAAACCATAAGCTGATCCACCTTTGGCAGTTTGAGAAATCACTGGAACTGACAAGGGAACGAAGGCCCGATCTTTGGGAAGCATTTCTCAAAAAGGAAAAGAATCTCACAAAAGATGAGATGAAGGTCCTACAAAAGGTCATGGAAACGGATCCTTCCAAAGATCCTGGAAAAGGATGCGGTTGAATTTGGGAAGCCATTCCATTATAATGAATGATTGAAAGGTTTGGCGGAGATCATGAAAAAAAGAAAAAGACTCATCATGCTGTTTTGCTCGACCCTGGTCATCCTGTTTATCATTATCTATGTATTCCCAAACGTAACCGGCGCCCTGAAGAAGACCGAGATCATCGAGTACGGCAGCCTGCAGGTAACCGATCAGGTTACGGCATACATCGTCAGGAGCGAAACGGTTTATTTTGCCAATCAAACAGGAAACATCAATTATCATGTGCTGGAAGGAGAGCAGGTCCGAAAAGGCGTTAAAATCCTGGATATCACTTCGGGGGCACACAATGATAATGAGAGCGCCTATCTTAAACTCATGGAGCGGATCTCCCGATTCAACGGCGGGGAGAGCATTTTCAGCGATGATATCAAAAAGATCAGAATGCAGATCGCCAGGCTTGAAAATGAACGTGACATGGCCATGAACGCCGGAGAAACGGAGCAGGCTGCCAGATTGGAGCAGCAGATCCGACGCCTGAATCAAAAAAAGGATTATATCCTGGCGGCCGACGATGCGGCGAAAGAAGAAATCGTCAGGCAGAACAAGTCCATCAACGGACTGGGAGTCACGCCGGAAGACTATATCAGCCAATCGAACGGAGTGGTCAGTTATTACATAGACGGCTTTGAGTCGGAGTTTACGCCGGAGAATATGGCGCTTTTAAGCAGGACAAAAATCCAGAATCTGAACTTTGACGTACAAAATCTAGCTAGAGAGACGGCACAGGTAAAGGAACCCTTGTACAAGATTGTGGATCATAAGAAATGGTATGCGGTTTTCTGGGTCGCTCCGGAGGACATCGTGAAATATGAAAAGGGAAGGAAGGCAACCCTCAACCTTCCTTTGGGACAGGTTGACGGAACGATCTTCGATATCATCGACGATGAAGGATATTGGCTGGTTATTCTGGAATTCAACAGATATTACGAGGAGTTTGCGCAGATCAGAAAGGTCAGCGCAGAGGTGGTCACTTCCGATTACAGCGGTCTGATTATAGGAAATGAGAGCATTACGACAGAAAACGGCCAGCCGGGGGTCTATGTGAAAGACAAGAGCGGGGAGTATGTGTTCAAGCCCGTGAAGATCATTACCAGCGACGGGGAATGTTCGCTTGTGGAGGTTTCCTACTTCTATACCGACGACGGGGCCAACAAGGTGGAAACGGTCAATATCTACGATGAAATACTGAAACAACCAAATTGAAAGGCGGGAACAATGGGTACGATCAGAGAGAATGTTGAAGCGGTCAACAGGAATAAGGATGAAATCACGGTCAGAACCGGAAGAAAGCCCGGAGATGTCCTTCTCATTGCGGTAACCAAGACGAGAACGGCCGATGAAATCAACGAAGCCATTGACGCAGGCATTACAGACATCGGGGAGAACAGGGTCCAGGAAATCCTGGACAAGTTTGATGCCGTAAAGCCGGTTCGTTGGCATATGATTGGACATTTGCAGACAAATAAGGTAAAATATATCATTGATAAGGTATCGTTGATCCATTCCGTCGATTCCCTTCGTCTTGCCGAGGAAATCGACAAACGGGCTGCACAGCACGGAACGACGATGGACATCCTGGTTCAGGTCAATGCCGCAAAGGAAGAAAGCAAATTCGGAATCACAACCGAAGAAACGGGAAAGCTAATCGAAGAGATTCTGGAACGCTGCCGGAATATCAGGATCAGAGGACTCATGTGCATCGCGCCCTTTGAAGAGGATCCGGAGGATGTGAGGATCTACTTCCGTGAGGTGAAGGAGCTATTTGATCAATATGCGAAGCTTTCTCACCCGAGATTGGATTTCGAATATCTTTCCATGGGAATGTCCCATGATTACGAAGCAGCGATCCTGGAGGGTTCCAATCTGATCAGAGTCGGTACTGCTATATTCGGAGAAAGAACTTAAACAAAGCAAATATAACCGCTGAATCAAATGAAAAATAAAAAGGAGCATGAGGAGGAAAAAATATGGGAGAGGGTTTATTCTATAAACTGAAGACTCTGATCGGCATCGAGGAAATCGAGGAGGATGAACTGGAAGAGGTTCCCGCATCATCCGCACCCCTGGAAAGAAAACCGATCGATCCAAGGAATTCCTACGCGTCAGGCAGAAATGACGGCAAGGAGGCAAAGGAGCAAAAGGAAAATCGCGTTGTTCCGATGCAGAATAAGAACATTGCCCCGAATGCCAGCCAGTTTAAAATGGTCGTCATCGAACCGAAGGGATTTGACGAATGTCCGAAGCTGGTAGACAACTTAAAAGCCAAAAAACCTGTGATCATCAACCTTGAGAAGGTAGAATCCGATACCGCAAGAAAGATCTTCGACTTTTTAAGCGGCGCTACATACGCTTTAAACGGCAATGTCCAGAAGGTCGCCAACAATATCTTTATTTTTGCACCCGAGAATGTCGACGTTACAGCCAATATTGACCACAAGGGAATCGATTTCAGCGGCTCCCCGAAGAATGTCTGGAGATAGAAGAAATGGTATTATTAATCAATGCAGTCAATTTATTTTTTCAGGTACTGATCTATCTGATCCTGGGCAGAGCGATTCTGAGTTGGTTTGTCAGAAACCCTTATGATACGATGGGGAAAATCTACTCCATGATCATCCAGATCACGGAGCCGGTCCTTGCGCCATGCAGGAGACTGCTCGGAAGATTCGGCATGATGGGCACGATCGATTTTTCTCCGATTCTGGCTCTTATCGCGCTGTCGGTGATCAATCGGATCATCGTTAATGTTTTATGGATGCTCAGGTTCTGAACTGCCGGTGCCGGACCGGCTTTTGGAATAAAAGATTCTGCGAGGTAGAAGCATGATAACGCCTTTAGATATTCAGAACAAAGAATTTCCCAAGAGTGTACGGGGATACAAGGAAGAAGAAGTGGACGGCTTTCTCGATCTTCTGACTTTAGATCTGGAAAAGATCATGGAAGAAAACCGAAAACTGAAGGATCAGGTGAAAAGTCTGACCGCCGAGGTGGAGCGTTATCGGAATTCGGAGGGGGCCGTACTTGAGACTCTGGAAGCGGCGAAGGCGCTGATGGGAGACATCTCAGCCAGCGCGGAGAAACGCGCGGAAATCCTGCTGAAAAACGCAGAACTGGACGCGGAGCTGATCCAGAGAGAAGCCAGGGAATCCATTGAACGGCTCAACGAGGAGATGGTGACCATGCGGAACCGCTTGAATATCTTCAGAACCAGATACCGAAGCCTGCTGGAGTCAGAATTGGAGAAATTTGATAATCTAAGTGCTGAGCTCTTTGCCGACAGGGATATGGAGGAGCTGAAAAACTATGCGGAGACACGGCCCATTTCCGAGGAGAAGGCTTCCTTCGGCAAATCGACCATTACAAATCTGAGAAAAGGCGAAAGGGTTTAGGGATTGTATTTTATCATCATTACCGTCGTCGTTGGACTGGATCAATTGACAAAATACCTGATACGGGTCAATTACGATTTGAACGCCAGTATTCCGCTGATCGACGGGATTTTCCATATCACATACATTCACAACACCGGCGCTGCGTTCAGCATATTTCAGAACAAGACGGAATTTTTGATCGCAATGCAGCTGATCGTCATTGCGGCCGTTTTAATTTATCTCGTAAAAAAGCAAAAAAAAGAACACCGGTGTTTGCTGTTATCCCTTTCCCTCATCGCTGCGGGCGGCATCGGAAATCTCATCGACCGTGCGGTGAACGGTTATGTGGTGGACTTTCTGGATTTCCGCATCTGGCCGATTTTCAATGTGGCGGATATTTCCGTCTGCACCGGCTGCGGATTGCTGATTCTTTACATGTTTTTCATCGAACCGAAGAAGAGGGCCCGGGAGGAAACAAGAAATGGAAAACAATAATATTTTCGAATTTATTGTGGAAGAAGACAGGAAGGGGACCCGGCTGGACGTGGTCCTCTCTCTCGTTATTGAGGAGGCTTCCCGCAGCCATCTGCAGAAGCTCATTGATATCGGAAGAGTGGAGGTCAATGGGGAACCGGCCGCCTCGAAAAAGTATAAGGTAAAGGTCGGCGATGCGATCAAAATCTCGATTCCGGAACCGGTCCATCCGAACATCACGCCGGAGGATATCCCCCTCAACGTCGTTTATGAGGACGACGACATCCTGGTCGTTGACAAACCAAAGGGCATGGTGGTTCATCCCGCCGCCGGCAATTATAACGGAACGCTTGTCAATGCGATCCTCTATCACTGCAAGAGCCTTTCTTCCATCAACGGAGTGATCCGCCCCGGCATTGTCCATCGGATCGACAAGGATACCAGCGGTTTGCTCGTGATCGCGAAAAATGACGCGGCGCACCGCAGCCTTGCGGATCAGCTCTCAGCCCACAGCGTCACGCGCGCATACCGCGCCGTCGTATATCATAATATCAAAGAGGATGAGGGTACGGTTAACGCTCCCATCGGGAGGGATCCGAAAAACAGGCTGAAGATGGCCGTGACAAACCAGAACAGCAGGGAAGCGGTCACGCATTACAGAGTTTTAGAGCGGTTCGGCGCCTTCACTTATATCGAATGCCGGCTGGAGACGGGCAGAACGCATCAGATCAGGGTCCATATGGCTCATATCAACCATCCGCTTCTGGGTGACGGGACATACGGTCCGAGAAGAAAAGCGCTGGGCGTTGAAACACAGATGCTGCACGCAAAGACGCTGGGTTTTCGGCATCCGAAGACTGGAGAATACATGGAGTATGACAGTCCCCTGCCAAAAGAATTTGAAGCGGTCTTAAAGAAACTGGGCGGAACGATAAAAGGCTGACGCCTGCTATGCTGCAGGGTCAGCCTTCGTCACAGTCGGTTTCATTGAATTATGGGAAAACGAGTAAATATGGAATGGTCCGCCGAGAGAAAGGGATACCATTATACATTTGATTTAACGTACTGCAAACAGCTGTTACAGATATATCCGTTCTTGAAACGGGTTATATTGACCAGCGCGCCGCAAATTGTGCAGCATAATTCTCCTGATTTATAAACCTGAAATCTAGCCAACTTGTTACTCTTAACCTTCATCTAACCCACATCCTTTTCAATAGGAGAAGTCGTTTATGCCTCACAATGAAAACTGACTGTGCTGTGTAGGAGCAATTCCATTTTATGACGGCAAAAATCAAAAATCAACAGCATGTTGGCGAAATGTAAGAAGTAGTGCGGATAATGTAATAATTCATATCGAACGGAGGAATGTTGTTGAAATGTATCAGAATTTCCAACTGGATTCAGATGTAAAAATCGAAGGATACGAATGGAAATGCGAGCAGACGGAGTTTGTTATCTGCCTTGTGCACGGAATCGGAGAGCATGCCGGAAGGTATGACCGCATGGCTGAATCCTTCAAAGAAGCAGGAATTTCAATGGTTGGAATGGACCTGAGAGGGCACGGTTTTTCTTCCGGAAAGCGAGGTCACGCCGCTCCCAGAATGAGCATTCTCAAAGACGTCGACCGGCTTGTCGAATACTGTCAAAGGGAATATCCGGGGATACCGCTAATCCTGTACGGACACAGCATGGGCGGGAATATTGTTCTCGATTACAGGAAGAGAGGTACGTATCGAACCGCCGTCATGGGATATCTTGTCACATCGCCCTGGATCATACTGCGGAGAAAAATTTCAAAACCTCTGTATCTGTTTGCCCTGGCCATGTTCAGGATCAAGCCGGATTTCCTGATGAACGCAAAAATACCCCGGGAACAGCTGGGCAATGCGGAAGTCATATCAAAACAGATCAATCAGCATCTTATCCACGACAAAATATCCGTCATGACAGCCCTGGAAGGGCTTCAAACAGCGGAACTGCTGATGAACGGCAGTCTGAAAACGCCGGATGGAGAGCCGCAAAGACCGATGCTGCTCATGCACGGCGATTCGGATATGATCTGTGATCCCGAAGGCAGCAGGATCCTCGCAAAGCTGGAGAAGGAGCACTGCAGATACATAGAATGGAAAGGTTTATATCATGAAATCCATAACGGCAGTCCCGACTCCGACGGCATGGAGGTGGTCCGCACCATGATCGGCTGGATCCGCGGTTTCAAAGAAGAATCGGAAGCCGTCTGATGGGCCGGCCCTTTATCGTTCCTTCGGGGTGACATAAACTGTCCTATTGTCTGTGAAAATGACCATGCCGGGCTTCGCTCCGTTAGGCTTTTTCACATGACGCACCTGGGTATAGTCAACAGGAACGTTTTCCGAGCCGCGGCCTTTGCTGTAGTAGGCGGCCAGCTCCGCGGCTTCAAAAATAGCAGTTTCCGAAACGCTCTTTCCCTCGGTGAACAGGATCACATGGGAACCCGGGATATCCTTGGTATGAAACCATAAATCCTTGCCGGAAGCGGTTTTAAATGTCAGGGTATCGTTTTCCCTGTTGTTTCTGCCCACCAGAATGCGGAACCCGTCGCTGGTCGTGAATTGAAGGGGCGCAGATTTGCTCTTGTTCGGGCGGAAGCTGTTCTTTCGTTTCCGCAGATAGCCTCCTTCTATGAGTTCCTGCCGCAGTTCTTCGATTTCTTCCATGGAAGCCGCCTTTTCCAGATAGGAAAGGACCGATTCCAGATAGGCGACGTCGGCGTTCGTCTCATTGAGCTGGATTTTCTTTTCTGTCACGGCTGTTTTTGCTTTGGCGTATTTTTTATAATATCTCTGCGCATTCTGAATAGGAGAAAAACGAGGGTCCAGCGGGATCGTCACATTTTCCCCCGAATAATAATCCAGGACCTCCGCCTGGGATGCTCCCTGCTTGATCTGATGCATATGAGCGGTGAGCAGCTCTCCGTACAGGCGGTAGATATCGGAATTTTCCGCTTTCAGCAGATCTTCGGAAAGTCTCTGCTTTTTCAGGTACAGCTTCTCCAGGCTGTTCCCCACGGCTCGGTCCAGATCGGACGCCTTCTGCCTGATTCTGTTGGATGAGCTTTTGTTTGAGAAAAAATAGGAAATCGCTTCGCTGACGTCTGAAAACTTCAGCTCCTGATAATAGTCTGAAATGGAAATGAGCGGAAAGAGGTGAAATTCAAACGGCGTCCCGTCATCCTGCAGATAGACCCTGGGAGCAGGTTCGTCGCTGCCGATCCTGCTTACTAGGTCATTCAGTACGGCATAAAGAGACGTTTCCTCTCGGTTCGCCCGGTAAACGATTTCCTCGGCAATGAGAGGGCTGATCCCCTGAATATTTGCCACAAGTGCTTTTGCGGCATCGTCGCCGGCATTTTCCGTAAAGGCATTGACCTGTGCTTCCGATAGTCCGTAGTATGGCACTTTTCCCTGAGACGGAGGATAGACGTACTGCCGCCCGGGAAGCAGCTGCCGGTATCGGTTTACATCGATGGAAATCCGCTTGATGCTGTCAATGATCCTGCCGGATTCCGAATCGGTGACGATGATATTGCTGTGCTTTCCCATGATTTCAACGATGAGCTTTTTGCCGGAAGAAAACCCCAGCTCATTGACGGTATCTACGGAGATTTCCACGATGCGTTCCGAGTCCTTCTGAAGGATCGAAGAAATGCGGCTGCCTTGGAGATGTTTCCGCAGCAGCATGCAAAAACCCGGCGGATTCAGCGGGTTTGATTCGGTATCACGGACCAGATGGAGCCTTGCGTGGCTGCTGTTGGAAGAGATGTACAGTTTATGGTGATCTCTGCCGGCATGAACATGCAGAATGATTTCATCCGCTTCCGGCTGATATATTTTTTCGATTTTGCCGCCGGTCAGCAGTTTGCCGAGCTGATGGACGACTGCTCCGGTGACCATACCGTCAAAACTCATTGTGAAGTCTCCTTTTTTCATGTATAATAACTTAAAGTGTGTCTGACAGCCCGTGAATCAGGTTCAAGCGCGGACCTGGCTCGGCGAGGCATAGATTTATTATAACGCATAAATAAAAAATAACAAGTTGGTACCGGCGTACCAGGCAAGGAGAACTTTGTATGATCAAAAGCATGACCGGCTTCGGCAGAAGCGAATATACGGACGGAAAACGGAGCATAATTGTAGAAATCAAGTCAGTCAATCATCGATACAGCGATATCACGATAAAAATGCCGAGACGGTATTCTTTTGCGGAGGACAGGCTGAAAAGCGCAGTGAAGGATATCGCCAGGAGGGGGAAAATCGACGTCTCCATCAACGTGGAAAACATCACGGAGGATGATACCAATATCCGGCTGAACTCCATGGTCGCCAGACAATATTATGAAAACATGAAAGAACTGCAGAAGGAATTCGACGTCAGCGGCGAGATCACGCTTCAGTTTTTAGCCACTCTCCCCGACGTCATGAAGGCCGTACCTGACGTGGAGGATGAAGAGGCAATCTATAAAATCCTGGAAATTCCAGTTCTTGAGGCCGCAAAAAAGCTGGACGAGATGAGGATTCTCGAGGGAGCAAAGCTGGCCGAAGATATCATTCGGAGAGGGGATTATATCAGAAACTGCGTCAGGGATATCGAAGCAAGGTCACCTGAGGTTACAAAGGCCTATGCGGAAAAACTCAAGGACAGGATCAAGGAACTGATCGGCGCCAGTGTAACGATCCCGGAAGACAGGATCCTGGTTGAGGCGGCCATTTTTGCGGACAAGTGCAGCATCACGGAGGAGCTTGTGCGTCTCGACAGCCATATCCTCCAGTTGGAAAGCATCATTTCAAAGAGCAATCAGCCCGACGGAAAAAAGCTTGATTTTCTTGTGCAGGAAATGAACCGCGAAGCGAATACCATAGGTTCCAAAGCCAACGATATCGAGATCACGAATAAGGTTCTGGAAATCAAAAGCGAGATCGAAAAGATCAGGGAACAGGTTCAAAATATCGAGTAAGCTCTCTTTGGCCAATGAAAACAGGACGATTCAAGGCCTCTTAAGAAATACTGTATTGTAATAAGATAGATTTTCATGTATCCTATATATTTATAGGATAGAGTTATGTGAGAGGACCAGGATGAGCAGAGGTTTATTATTTATTATTTCCGGCCCGTCCGGAGCCGGAAAAGGTACGATTTGCCAGAGACTGAAAGAGCAGGGCATCATTGAGCTGTCCGTTTCCATGACGACCAGGAAACCGCGTCCGGGTGAAGAGAATGGAAAAAACTATTATTTCGTATCGGAAGAAGAATTTATCGATATGATCAACAAAGACGGTTTTCTGGAGTATGCTCAGGTTTACGGAAATTATTACGGGACGCCAAAGGAAATCGTCCTCAATATGCTGGCACAGAATAAAGACGTGGTTCTTGAAATCGATATCCAGGGCGCATTAAAAGTCAAGGAATCCTATCCGAGAGGAGTATTTATCTTTATTCTTCCGCCGTCCATGGCGGAGCTGAGAAGGAGGATCACCGGCAGGGGATCGGAGTCGGAAGCGGATATCAACCTGAGGCTGGGAGAAACCCTGAAGGAAGTGGCTTACATCGACAGATATGATTATTGCGTGATCAACGATGATATCGAAGAGGCCGTGCAGCGTGTGACCGATATCATCAATGCGGAACACTCAAAAGTGACACAGGATATCTATGAATTGATCGCAAAGTATAAGGAGGAGATTTAATATGTTATATCCATCAATCAATTTGATCAGAACAAAAGCCGACAGCAGATATACGCTCGTGATCCTGGCCGCGAAAAGAGCAAGAGATATCATCGACGGCAAGCCTAAACTGACAGAGGCGGACATCGAAAAGCCGGTCTCCATCGCCGCCCATGAAATCGCGGAGGATTTGATCACATACAGGCGTGAGAGCTGAAATCGCCGCAAGACGGAGCAGACGCACCCGGACGTTAGATGAGAATCAAACGTCTGAGGTGCTTTTTTAGTGCAGGACAATTATAAACGATTATAAATTTAATGCTTTACAAATTTAGCACGGTAAAGTATAATAGTGACAGGAATAAGACCAAAATGAGAGGAGTTTAAAAGGTGTTGAAAAAGATTAGTATATTTCTGGTCCTAGTATTGATAATGAGTGTGTTCGCAATAGGATGCGGCGGAGGCGCGGAAGAAGAGGCGGCGGCTGACGTGGATACATCCCTTACGGATCTTCAGGAAAGAGGAACGATGATAGTCGGGATCGACGATCAGTTTCCGCCGATGGGCTTTGTCGGCGAGGACGGCGAAATCACAGGTTTTGACGTGGAATTGGCAAAAATGGTCGCGGAAAAGTTAGGCGTGGAAGCTGAAATCCAACCCATCGACTGGGCCGCAAAGGAAATGGAACTGAACAGTGGAAATATCGACGTAATCTGGAACGGATACACGATCAACGCAGACAGAATCAAGCAGGTTGAATTTACAAAGCCTTATCTGAATAACGAGCAGGTCATCGTTGTTGCAGCTGATTCTACATACAAGACAAAGGCAGATCTGGAAGGGAAGATCGTCGGCGCGCAGGTTGAAAGCGCCGGCCTGGAAGCATTGAAAGCCGATGAGGAATTTGCCGCCACCCTGGCAGAAATCCCGGAATATGACGACTATATGATGGCTTTGCTTGATTTGGGATCATCCAGACTGGACGGGATCGCCATCGATAAAATTTATATCGGTTATGCGATGGCACAGGAACCCGGCAAATATAGAATACTTGACGAAAGCCTGCAAGACGAGTATTATGGTATTGGCTGTGCCAAAGGAGCAGTAGCTCTGAGAGAAGCAATCGATCAAGCAATTGACGAATTATTTGAAGACGGCAGCATTGAAGCACTGTCCACAAAGTGGTTCGGTGAAAACATAGTGATCCGTGACGTCGACCGGCTTACTGCCGAAGACTTTAAGTAAGTGTGCTCCTTAGATTAAATAAAGGAATAGGGCTTCTGCTTCGGCAGGGGCTTTATTCTTTCGCCTGAAAATTGCAGCAGGCGAGTCAATGGAAAGGTGGTCAAATCCTTGGACGAACTCGTTAACATCAGCTTTTATGTATTGCAGGGCGCCGTTATCTCGATTAAAATTTACGTGGTAACGATCATTTTTGCCATTCCGCTGGGAATGCTCTGCGCAATGGGGAAACTGACGAAAATCGCTCCGCTGAAGTGGTTTCTGGAGATGTATACCTGGTTGTTCCGTGGAACACCGCTGCTGCTTCAGCTGTTCTTTACGTATTTCGGACTCCCGCTCCTGATCGGCGTTGAACTCTCAAGAGAAATGGCGGCTTATCTGACCTTCATTGTCAACTATGGGGCATATTTTACCGAGATTTTCCGCGCCGGCATTCAGTCCATCGACAAGGGACAGTATGAGGCCGCAAAGGCGCTTGGGATGAATTACAGAATGACGATGAAGCGGATCATTATACCGCAGGCCGTTAAGGTGATCCTGCCGCCGACGGGCAACGAAGCGGTCACTCTGATCAAGGACACAGCCCTCGTATCGGTCATCGCGCTGGCCGATATTCTCAGAAATGCAAAATCTGTGGTTTCCAGGACCGCCAGCGTGGAGGGGTATTTCGTCGCAGCGGCGCTGTATCTGATCATTACTTTTATCATCATAAAAATCTTTAAATATATCGAAAAGCGCTTTGCGTATTATGATTAGGAGGTTCGGAATGGAAGAGATCATTAAAGTCGAGAATCTGCATAAAAGCTTTCATTCTCTCCCGGTGCTGAAAGGAATCGATCTGAAGATCAACAAGGGTGAGATTGTTTCGGTCATCGGCCCTTCCGGATCCGGTAAGAGCACGCTTCTTCGGTGCCTGAACCATCTCGAGACTGCAGACAAGGGGAGCATTAGCTTTGAAGGAAATTATATCGCAAAGGCGGATGCCACAGGAAAAGCAGTCTATAAAAGCAACAAAGAGGTACTTGCCATCTGCAGCAATATCGGCATGGTATTTCAGAATTTCAACCTGTTTCCCCATAAATCCGTCCTCGAGAACATCATCGAAGCGCCTGTCATGGTAAAGAAAATGCCAAAGGAGGAAGCGGAGTCAAAGGCGCTCGGGCTGCTGGAAAAGGTCGGACTCCTTGAGAAAAAGGACGCCTATCCGTACCAGCTATCCGGGGGCCAGAAGCAGAGGGTCGCCATTGCAAGGGCTCTTGCTATGGAGCCGGATATCATGCTTTTCGACGAGCCTACCTCGGCGCTGGATCCGGAGCTGATCGGGGAAGTGCTTCAGGTTATTAAAAAACTGGCGGAAGAGCGCATGACCATGATCATCGTGACCCATGAGATGCACTTCGCCCGTGAGATTTCCGACAGAGTCATCTTCATGGACTACGGCCGGATCGTGGTAGACGGCACGCCCGACGATATTTTCGTCAATCCTGAACACCCCCGGATCAAGACATTCCTGAACAAAGTTCTGTAAGAGATTGTTTTCTTATTGAATCATCTAGGAAATTCCTATAAAATAAATGCACCGTACGGTGCATTTTTTTGAATACGAGGTGAAACATGAAAACCATATTTGACAGAACGCGCATGCTATTAGGCTCCAATACGATGAATCTGATCAAACGGAAGAAGATCATCGTTTTCGGAGTCGGAGGGGTCGGCGGTTATGCGATCGAAGCGCTTGTCCGCGCAGGCATCTTCACGATCGCCATCGTCGATTACGATATCGTTGATATCACCAATATCAACAGGCAGATCATCGCGCTTCACAGCACCATCGGCAGAAAGAAGGTCGAAGTTATGGCGGAGAGGATCAAGGATATCAATCCTGAGGCGGAGGTAAGAATTTATCCGGAGAAATTGACGGAGGAGAACATTGATTCCTTCGGCCTGAAGGAGTATGATTACATCGTTGACGCCATCGACGATGTGCCGGCAAAGCTGCTGCTCATCAAAACGGCAAAGGAACTGGGCGTTCCGATCATTTCCTCCATGGGCACGGGGAATAAATTCAATCCTGCCCTTTTACGCATCGACGATATTAGAAAGACAAACACCTGCCCGTTAGCCAAGGCGGTGAGAAAAGAAACGGCTAAGCTGGGAATCCGGAATCTGAAGGTCGTCTTTTCAACGGAAGAACCGCACCGGGAGGAACTGCCCGAAGACGGCAGCCGCGCACCATCCAGCATATCCTTCGTACCGTCCGCGGCCGGCCTTTTAATCGCCTCGGAAGTGGTGAAGGATCTGCTCTTTACGGCGCCTCCCGACCGCGCGATTTTCGGTATCAAAATACCCGCAAGAATCAAAGCGGATTATTGATTCTTGTCGAAAAAAGAAGATAAAAAATGAAAAATAACTGCAACATTTTTCTGAAAAAGCACCCCCTTTTATTATAGAGGAGGTGTAGGTCTGATGAAGTCGATTGAGAACGCACGTTCGAAGGAAAATGCAAAGGAAAGTTTTATACCGGTGATAACCAGAAAGGAAACGGCAAGAGTCAATATCGGGGACATCTTTTATATTGAAACGGAGCTGAGGGTAATCAAAATTCATACGGGAAGCAAAATATACAGATTCTACGGAAAACTGGATACCGTATTGAAATATCTTGACGACAGTTTCTACCGCTGTCATAAGAGCTGTATTATCAACCTGGAAAAAATCGTGAGGATGGAAAACGGCGTATTCTATTTTCCCGGCGGCGTGTCTGTAAAGGTAGGGCAGAACAATTTCAGGCTTACGAGAAACCGATATATCAAATATCTGGAACAGAATGCCGATGCTAATTCATAACTTAGAGTAAAATTTTCATTGGCAAAGATAACAAAAAAACAGGAAGAAGGTGAAAACCCTCTTCCCTACATACAAACTAACCTGTAATATTAATTTGCACAAAACACCCAGGAGGTTTGTA
>Ga0116191_1001483_pt1 | contig 18975 bp, 13 predicted proteins | sample AD_UKC111_MetaG_FD_89897 | JGI IMG/M metagenome (GOLD analysis project Ga0116191, IMG submission 89897) | Active sludge microbial communities of municipal wastewater-treating anaerobic digesters from Hong Kong - AD_UKC111_MetaG | ecosystem: Engineered > Bioreactor > Anaerobic > Digestate... | reverse complement strand
TATATTTACATTTAAAACGATTGATTATGAGTATTATAATTTGTAAAATAGAAAGGAGACACAAAAATGGATGAAATTAAAAAAGTAGGCCGTCCAAAGGGTACGCCAAAGACAGGCGGGCGGCAAAAGGGCGTACAAAACAGGGTTACAACCGAGACAAAAGATTGGTTTATTTACTTGCTAAATACCAACCGAAAGCGTTTGGAAAAGGCGCTGGATGCGATGGATGACAGGGAACTTTGGGATAACTTCCAGAAGTTATTCCCGTATATTGTGCCAAAGATGCAGGCGTCGGAAGTCAAAATCGACTATGACCACCTGACTGACGAGCAAATCGATTTGATTATTGACGAACTTACAAACAAATTAAACTTAGAAGACGATGAATGATTTAGGTGAAAAAATACCCCTCAATAAGGAGGTAAAGCTGATATTCCTGAAAGCCCTGAAAAACGGCTTTATCACAAGGGGTGAAGCTGACGAACTTGGCAAAGCGTTCGGCATACAACGTTATGTTATTAATTTTGTTGACGAGGGTAGCAATGCGAGAGACGACAACCGGCAAGTTGGGGTCGGTGCTGGCGATTAGTGATGTTTTGAAGCGTTAAATGATGAGGAAAGGAAGCGAAACAAAATAAATGTTCTTTCCTTATTTTATCACAAATTCAATTGAGTCATAAGCAAAGTTATCCAATGTTTTCAAAATTTCGTTAAATCCATTTTTTCGAGCATCACCCCATGAACCGCAATTGCACGCATTAAACGGTACTTGCCCGCCAAGTGGATTGGAAACTTCTATATTACCTTTTATTTCAAGTATAGATTTTGATCCATTTTGTCTTGCAAATGCGATAATTTTAATGACCGCAACTCCACCAAATTTGTAACTTTTGAAGTCAGTTGATAAGGTTAAGAGCTCTTTGTCAACTTTTTCAATTGAGAATCCGAAGTCTTGCAAGTGTTTGGCATACTCTAATAAAAAATTAACCGCATTGTCAGTTTTCTCGATCACAATTGTGTTTGCATTTGGGGGTGGGTTAAATGGAGTAAGCGGTTGATTTTCTAATGTTTTACAACCACTACACAACAATACAGATTGGAGCATTAACCCAATAGTCAATTTAATCATTCTTTGCATAAGATTCTTATTTTATTTTTTTGGCATTATATCTAACTCGTTTATGGACATTATTTTATTTCACTCTATTTCCATTTTTGGTCGTATGGGCGTCAATAAAATAGCGTGCTGTTTTCAAATACAAATATATAAAAAATTATAATCTATCAAATTTTTATTTTTTGTGGAGAGGTATAACATAAAACATGGGCTTACGGTATTTGCTACTTTTTATCCATGTAAAGACATTTAATTCTCAAAAATGGATATAGATATATCCACCCGAAGAAAATAAAACGCCTTGAAAATGGGATCAACGTCGTGGAAAAAGTTTACATTTTTAAACCCAATTTTCATGTGTGTAAACCACGAGAAAAGTTATTAAAGTTACTAAAGTTATTCTTCAAACAAACCTTTTTTATTTGATGAAAAGACGTCCTTATTTGCCAAATGTTTTACAAATGTTTTACAAAGCAAAAAGCACTTACAAAAAATACGTTGTAAGTGCCTTATTATCAATGTGACTCCGACAGGATTCAAACCTGTAACCTTCTGATCCGTAGTCAGATGCTCTATTCAGTTAAGCTACGGAGCCTTTTCTTTTGTTTTGTGATTGCAAAGGTACTACATTTTAGAATATCTACAAAAAATAATTTCAACCAAAATGGATCGATTATTTAAATAATGACCTAATTATCAAATTTTACTACTGAAAGTGTATCGTCTTTTAATGATAAAGTGCCTTCGTCAACCAAGAAACGGATAACTGTTATGGTTTTTTCGTTTTCAAAGGAAGAGACTCGATTTACTAGATCTGTCAAACGGAGAGGCGTTTGTGCCAATTCCAGCATAAGAACCGACTTGATCTGATTGAATTCAAAATTGGATAAACCCGTTTTGTTTTTATTCAGACATACATCGCAATGGCCGCAGTCTTTGTGATGTATTTCGTCGAAGTAAGTAAGCAATACTCTACTGCGGCACACACGATCGTTTGTTACATAATCAATCATGCCTTTTATGCGGCTTTCGAATCGTCGCTTCCGATCTTCATAAACCGTCTTTGGAATACTTACGAATTGATTTTCTTCACGGGCGGTGGTAAATACGATAAATGGCGTTTTTTTCTGCGGAATATAGCGTATATAGCGTAATCGAGCTAATTGCAAAAGCATTTGGTAGATTTCTTCACGTGATTTTTTCATGCGGGTTGCAAGCAGCGATTCATCGATATATACCTCGTCTGAAAATACGCCGGTATAATTTCGTAAAAGAATATGGATCAATTCATCGTAGTTTTCGTCGAGATTCAACGAGTTTAATTCGTTGCGAGAAATCAGAAATTGCAAGCGCGAAAGGGTATCGATTTCTTCGGTGTATTCGATATAACCTGAAAGTTCCAGAATTTTCAGCGCATGATGGGTCTGTAAAAAAGAAAAATGGAATCGTTCACAAAAATCGTGAAGGTCGAAATCGTATACAGTATTATATCCCGAACCTACAGCTATCTGATAATAGTTGCCCAGAGCTTCGTATACACGAACAATAAAATCTTTTGCAGGGAAAGTATCGGCAATTCGTTTTTTTAATTTTACGGAGTCGGCATTTTCATACAAAACCACCGCATAAGAACGTTTCCCGTCGCGACCGGCTCTCCCTGCTTCCTGGTAATATTCTTCCAAGGAATTTGGAAGATCGTAGTGCACTACAACACGTACATCAGGTTTATCGATTCCCATGCCGAAGGCGTTTGTTGCAACAATTACCCGACACTGGTCCAGTTTCCATGCATCTTGTTTGTATATTTTTTCTTCGTGCGACAGTGCTGCATGAAAATAATCGGCAGAGATGCCGGCTTTCTGAAGCGCTTTTGCAATTTGCTTTGTTTCCTTTCGGCTGCGGACGTATACGATTGCGGTTCCGGGAACAGATTGAAGGATGTGAACGAGTTCGGCTATCTTATTTTCGGTATTGCGAACCACATAGGAGAGATTATTTCGTTCGAAACTTCTTCGGAAAACATTTTTTTCTTTGAAAAGCAGCTTTTCCTGAATATCGTTAACGACTTCCTTGGTTGCAGTGGCGGTAAGAGCCAGCACAGGAACATCGGGCAGAAGCTTGCGAATTTCGGCAATTTCGAGATACGAAGGTCGGAAGTCGTAACCCCATTGCGAAATGCAGTGCGACTCGTCCACGACCATCAAATTTACGTTCATGGCTTGCAGTTTCGCCCTGAAAATGTCGCTCGAAAGTCGCTCCGGTGAAACATAAAGAAATTTAAAGTCGCCAAAAATGCAGTTTTCAAGATTCGTAATGATTTCTTCGCGCGACATTCCCGAATACACAGCAGTAGCTTTTATTCCCCGTTCACGTAGATGATCAACTTGGTCTTTCATAAGGGCAATAAGCGGAGTAATCACCAGGCAAATCCCTTCCATAGCCATCGCAGGAACTTGGAAAGTGAGCGATTTTCCACCGCCTGTCGGCATCAATCCCAATGTATCTTTTCGTTCCCACACCGATTGAATGATCTCTTCCTGTAAGGGTCGGAAAACATCGTATCCCCAGTATTCTTTGAGTATTCCGTGGAATAATTTCGGTTGCATCGCTGAAACAACTATTTATTGCTTTTTCTTATGCTCTTTACCATCAGTTGGGTGTATGTATTATTGCCATGCGCGTTCTCTTCTATGGTATAACAAATATCGACCGGTTGGTTCTCTTTTAATAGCGAGAATGAACTGTGTTGGCTAAAAGCAATAGCCTGAATAGGCTGGGTTATGGTTGGGTCTACAATTTCCATTTTTATATGTTGGAGGTTTCTGCCTACCAGTTTGCTGCCACCTGCATCAGTTACATTGCGGGTCAAGAAAATAGGATTTTCATTTTCGGGCCCAAAGGGTTGAAAAAGTGCCAAATCATTGATGAATTTTGGTGTGATTTTATCAAAAGTAATTTCACTTGCAATTCTGATTTTAGGCTGCATCATGCGTGCTTCAATTTCGTCAAACGAAATAATGCTGAAGCGACGTTTGAATTCTTCCAAATTTTCTTCTCTCAGCGTCAATCCGGCGGCGTAGGTGTGGCCTCCGAAGTTTTCCAAAATATCTTTGCAAGATTCAATGGCTTTATAAACATCAAAACCCGGCACCGATCGGGCTGAACCCGAAATCAGGTTGTTCGATTTTGTTAGCACGATAGTAGGACGAAAATAGCGTTCTGCAAGTCGTGATGCAACGATTCCTACAATTCCTTTATGCCATGTTTCGTTATAAAGGATAATGCTTTTTTGTTCATTGATATTGAGTTGATTGTCAATAAACTCTATTGCCTCATCGGTAATTCTTTTATCGAGTTCGCGGCGATCTTCGTTGTATTTGTCGATGTTTTTACTCTTGATTCTTGCCGAAGCTATATCAGTTGCCAATAATAAATCCACTGCTTCTTTTCCATTCATTATTCTTCCCGATGCATTTATTCGCGGGCCGATTTTAAAAACGATATCGCTGACATTGATGGTTTTCCGGGTTAATCCGCAAACCTCGATGATACCTCTTAATCCGAAGCTTGGATTGGAATTGAGTTGTTTAAGGCCGTGATGCATCAATATGCGGTTTTCGCCCGTTATGGGAACAATATCTGAGGCTATGCTGACAGCCACCAAATCGAGTAGGGGCTCAATTTCCGAAAAGGGAAGATCGTTTCTGGCCGAAAAAGCCTGCACCAGCTTAAACCCAACTCCGCAACCCGACAATTCTTTATATGGATAAATCGAATCATGCCGTTTGGCATCGACAACCGCTACCGCCTCGGGAAGCAGATCGTCGGGCATATGATGATCGCAAATGATAAAATCGATGCCTTTTTCTTTAGCATACGCTATCTTTTTTATGGATTTGATGCCACAATCGAGCGAAATAATAAGTTTTACACCTGTGGCAACAGCATAATCGATTCCTTGAAACGATATGCCATACCCTTCATCGTACCTGTCCGGAATATAATAATCAATATTATTTGTTATTCTGCGCAAGAACTTATAAACCAACGAAACGGCTGTTGTGCCATCCACATCGTAATCTCCGTAAATCAAAATTCTCTCCTTATTTCCGATGGCTCTTTCAATGCGTTCGACCGCTATTCCCATGTCGGGCAGCAAAAATGGATCATGTAAATCGTCCAATGAAGGATGAAGAAACGCGATAGCTTCTTCTTTTGTTGATATTCCTCTCTGCAAAAGTAACGCTGAGAAAACCGGATCGATGTTTAGTTCTTGTGCGAGTTCATTTTTCTTATTTTTTTGGTCGTGTGTAAGGGTTAAAAAATTCCATTTGTAAGTCATTTATATTGTTATATTGTTTTTTCTTTCTCTCGAAAAGCCGAAAAAGTATATTTCTCGGCTGACAAAACAACCCATCGCTCTTGTTTATCGACAACAACGACATTGTTTTAAGCAATGTTTTTATATATTTTATGTTGTAAAGATAATATAATTTTCCGGATAATGGATATTTTTTGCTCTTTACTTCAATTAGGGGTTGACAAGTTGTCACTTTGCGGATCCCTTATCTTTCTCTATCTCCTAATATTTGCTTGATTTCGTCATAATTGATCACTTCTTTTTCCAAAAGGACGGATGCCATTTTTTCCAAAAGGTCTTTTTTCCGGTTTAGCAGTTCTTTTGCTTCCTCATAACACGAATTGATGATTTCGGTCATTTCCTCATCAATCATTTTTTCGATATGTTCTGAGCGCCGTTCTATCCCGGGCGAGAATCCCAAAAATCCGGGATCCGATCTATTAACCAATGAGATATTGGGTATTTTTTTACTCATCCCGTAAACCACAATCATATTCCGAGCCAATTGTGCGGCTCTTTCCAAATCGTTTGAAGCCCCGGTTGATATTTCTCCAAATACGATTTCCTCTGCTGCGCGGCCTCCCAACAGGCCTTTAATTTTTCCTCTTAACTCGCTTTCGGTCATTAAGTACCGATCTTCCAACGGCATTTGCATCGTGTATCCCAATGCTCCGATTCCTCGGGGAACGATAGATACTTTTTGCACTTCGTCGGCTCCGGGAGTAAAGTAACCCACGATAGCATGTCCACTCTCGTGATACGCTACTATCTTGCGTTCTTTTTCGTTAATCAGTTTGTTCTTTTTTTCCAGACCTGCAATTACCCTTTCAATAGCTTCTTCAAAGTCTTCCATCGTAACTGCATCCTTGTTTTTTCTCACAGCCAAAATAGCTGCTTCGTTGCACACATTGGCAATTTCGGCACCTGCAAAGCCCGGGGTTTGAGCGGCCAATCGTTTCAGATCGACATCAGGCGCCAATTTGATTTTTTGGGTATGTACTTTAAAGATATCTTCGCGCCCTTTCATGTCGGGCTTATCAACAACAATTTGCCGGTCAAAACGACCCGGTCTTAAGAGTGCCGGATCGAGGACGTCGGGGCGATTGGTTGCTCCCATGATGATTACTCCCACGCTCGAATCAAAGCCATCCATTTCGACAAGGAGTTGATTCAGGGTATTTTCCCTTTCATCATATCCTCCGCCATAAACACCGGCAGCCCGGCTTTTCCCAATGGCATCAATCTCATCGATAAAAATAATGCAGGGTGCATGAGCTTTGGCTTCATTAAATAGATCGCGAACCCTTGCAGCACCGACACCCACAAACATTTCTACGAAATCGGATCCGCTTATGCTGAAAAATGGTACGCCGGCCTCGCCTGCAACGGCTTTGGCAAGCAATGTTTTTCCGGTTCCGGGAGGGCCTACCAGTAAGACTCCTTTGGGTAGTTTACCTCCTAAACGGGTATATTTTGACGGATTTTTCAGAAAATCGACCAGCTCCTTCACTTCTTCCACTGCTTCATCTATTCCGGCCACGTCTTTAAAAGTGATGGGATTTTCGGGCTTTTCGGCAATGATGCGGGCTTTATTTTTTCCGATTTCCAACATCGGATTCTTGGTCCCCATTCTTCTGAATACATATCCCCATACCCCTAAAAGGAAGATGAATGGCAGAATCCAATTCAAAAAGAAGTTTTCTAATGTTTTATCTTCAAAGTGACCCTTGAAATCAACCCTATTTTCCCGGAGTTGCGATATAAGGTACTCTTCGTTCATATTGGGTATACGGTTGACTACAAATTGTTTTTGCACTTGTTGTTCCACACTGGAGACGCGTATTCTCCAAGGGGCAGTAGGAGCTTGGGTAATATGTTGCGGAACTGTATTTTCACTATCAAAAAAACCGATTATTTTTTCGGGTAAAAAAACGATTTTTTGAACTTTACCCGCCTCAACAGAATCAAGAAATTCGCTATAGGTAAGTTCCTTCGGACCCTGTGTATTGGGGAATAGCATCCATTGTAATCCTATGAATAGCAACAATACGCAGAGCCAATAGATCCATGAATATTTTTCACGCTTTGTCATGTCGGGTTGATGTTTTTAATCAGCAATGAAATCGATCCCTTAAGTAGGAGGCCGATCGATTTTCAAAATTAATCAAAATTCGTGATTATCGATAATAAATTTCGATGTATTCTTACGATACGGAATTTTTTTATTTTTTGACAAGGTAAGTGCAAGGTTATAAAATGAAGATTAAATTGAGGAAACGATAGGGGTGCAATTTTATAAACAAAAAATGCAACACATTATTTTGCAATGCATTGCATTTTATTTTAAGTAGCCCGGCCGGGAATCGAACCCGGATCAAAAGTTTAGGAAACTTCTATTCTATCCATTGAACTACCGCGCCTTAATGTAGCGCAAAAGTAATCTTTTTTTGGTTATTTTCAAAAGAATCGACTTCATTTTGGCTTTCGTTCTGTTGTAGCTGTAAACAATTTCTTATTTAAACCGTTTATAAATAGTGTAATTTAAAAACGCTAAAAAATCAATTATAAAATGAACAAAATAGCAATATTATATGGTTCCTCAGGTGGAAATACCGAATCGGTAGCCAAGAAAATTCAAAAACTTTTTGATGGGGGTGCCGATCTTTATAATGTGGCAAGCGTTAAGCTTGAAGAAATTAAACCTTATCCGTATTTGATTCTTGGTACTTCAACAACAGGTGTTGGCGAATTGCAAGATGATTGGGCGAGTTTTCTTCCTACTTTTGCGAAAGCCGATTTTTCCGGGAAAAAAGTAGCAATTTTTGCTTTAGGCGATAGTGTATCGTTTTCGAATACCTTTGCCGAATCGATGCGCGTAATTTATGACGCAATAAAAGACAAGGTAGAAATTGTAGGTCAGGTTCCCGATGAAGGGTATACCTACGAAGAATCTGATGCCGTTATCGATGGTAAATGGGTAGGATTGCCGTTAGACGAAGATAATGAATATGATTTGACGGATCAACGTCTCTCTAAGTGGGTTGACGAACTGAAGAAAGAATTTGTGTAGGTTTTGTTAAAGTTTCCCGCCCTTGGCGAAAAGATTCGTAAAAGCCGGTAATAGTAAAGAAAGCGAATTTTCCGACGGTCGTTAAAATTTCATTAACTTCCGTCGGAAATCTTTTAGTGTGGCTTAGAGTAATGCGTTGATTTTGTCGACAAAAAGGCGTTTATCGGCTGCCCCTATGATTTTATCCACTACTTGTCCGTTTTTAATGAAAAGGACAGTAGGAATGTTTCGGATGCCGAATTTTTCTGTTGCTTCGTTGTTTTCATCGACATCAATTTTCCCGATGACCACTTTATCTTTGTACTCTTCTGCCAATTGTTCAATAATGGGACTAACCATTCTGCAAGGGCCACACCATTCTGCCCAAAAGTCGATCATCACAAGTTTATCTGTTTTCAACACCTCGTCGAGTGTTGCGTCTGTAATTTGAATAGCCATATTAATTTTCTTGTTTGAATGATTAATTGATTTTGAAATCGATGGATAAATTACTTTTTAAATAATCGATGACATGTTTGTTAACTGCGATGCGCAAGGGACGTGAAAAAAGTTCCACATTCATACTTGCGTCTTCGTTGATTATTTGGAAATATAACAATGCATTTCCTGAATTGTTTTTTAGGAGTGCCGATAATTCGGTTACCGTTGTATCGTTTATTTCGGAAAGGGGAATTTGAAGCGTAATTTTTGATATCAATTTGTCTTTGACATCCGGAAGTAAACTCATCGAACTGATTTTTATTTCGAGTTCTTCCGGACGATACCGTTTGGGCTGTACTTTTGCAGTAACATAAACGGCCAGACCCACTCTTGCAAAACGGCCGTAGTTCACACTGTCTTCGCCGAAGAGTGCGATCTCGATGCTACCCGCATAATCTTCCAATTTGAATATCGTATAAGGTGATCCTTTGCGGGTTTGCCCCTCACGCACATTAGTGATGATACCCCCAAAAGATATCTCTTTGCCGTTCAATTGCTGCAAGTCGTTTAATTTGGCGGTATCGACCGTACAAACGTAGTCTAGAATACATGCGTAATCGTCCAGCGGATGGGCTGATAGGTAGATGCCGATGAGATCACGCTCTTTGTTGAGTCGCTCCAAGTCGGTCCACTTTTCAACTTTGGGTATTTCGGGATGAGCAATTTGGAATGAGCTGTCGTCCCCGAATAGCGAATTCATGGATACTTGCTTGTCCAGCTGGTACTTGTTTCCATATCGTACCAGCGAATCGAGAAATTCTTCACCTTTGCTGTTAACACCTAAAAACTGCTCGCGTGTTATGCCGGGCAACGAGTCGAATGCACCGGCAAGTGCGAGGGCTTCGATGGTTTTTTTGTTGCACGAACTCAGGTTGACGCGTTCAACAAAATCGAAGATATCTTTAAACAGTCCGTTTTGCATGCGTTCATCAATAATATTTTGTGCGGCACTTTGCCCTACGCTTTTTATGGCTGCCAATCCAAAGCGGATATCCCCGTTTTTATTCACCGAGAATTTAAGGAGCGACTCGTTCACATCAGGGCTTAATACATTAATTCCCATCGCCTTGCATTCGTCCATGAATTTGGTAATTTCCGACAGGTTGTTGAGGTTGTTAGACAATACCGACGCCATGTATTCCGAGGGATAGTTGGCTTTCAGCCATGCCGTCTGATAGGCAATCAGCGAGTAGCATACGGCATGCGACTTGTTGAAGGCATACGATGCAAATCTTTCCCAATCGGACCAAATTTTGTTCAGTATTTTTTCGTCATGACCATTTTTCCTGCCTCCTTCGATGAATTTTTCTTTCAATGCCACCATTTTGTCGATGAGCTTCTTTCCCATTGCTTTGCGTAATTCGTCCGATTGGCCACGGGTGAATCCTGCCAACAGTCGCGACAAGAGCATCACCTGCTCTTGATAAACGGTAATGCCGTAGGTTTCGCTCAAGTATTTTTCCATGACCGGAATGTCGTAGGTGATTTCTTCACGGTCATGTTTGCGGGCGATGAACGAAGGGATATAATCCATAGGACCGGGCCTATAGAGGGCATTCATGGCAATGAGGTCTTCGAATTTGGTGGGATGCAATTCTTTCAGGTATTTTTGCATACCTGCCGACTCGAACTGAAAGGTTCCCGTGGTTCTGCCTTCACTATACAGTTGGTAGGTTTTGGGGTCGTTCATGTCGATGGCATTGATATCGATTTTTATACCTTCCGTAAATTCGATATTGGCAAGCGCATCTTTAATAATAGAGAGGGTTGTCAAACCCAGGAAGTCCATTTTGATGAGACCGGTTTCCTCAATCACGGAGCCTTCGTACTGGGTAACCAGCAATTTTTCTTTTGAGTCTTTATCGTCGGCCGTGCATATGGGCACAATGTCGGAGATATCGGTTTGCCCGATGATTATGCCGCAGGCATGTACACCTGTGCTGCGCACATTGCCCTCGAGCATTTCGGCATACCGCAGGGTGTCTCTTACAAGCGGATCGGTGCTGTTGGCTGCCTCTTGAAGTTCGGGCACGTAGTTGATAGCTTCGCGCAAGCTGACTTTCTTTACATTGGGAATTCGGTCGGGAACGAGTTTTGCCAGCCGGTCGGCTTCCGACAGGGGCAGTTTGTGTACACGGGCTACGTCACGAATGGACATTTTGGTGGCCATTGTACCATAGGTGATAATGTGGGCTACTCTTTCGGCACCATATTTTTCGGTAACCCATCGCAATACCTTGCTGCGGCCTTCATCGTCGAAATCGATGTCGATATCGGGCATGGAGATTCGGTCGGGATTGAGAAAACGTTCAAACAGCAAGTCGTATCTTAAGGGATCGATATTGGTAATTCCCAAGCAATAAGCAACGGCAGAACCTGCTGCCGAACCTCGCCCCGGACCCACGGCTACATCCATTTGCCTGGCTGCATTGATAAAATCTTGTACGATCAGGAAGTAGCCGGGAAATCCCATGCTCTTTATCGTTTCCAATTCATACTTCAGTCGCTCTTTTATTTCTTTCGAAAGCGGTTCGCCGTATCGTTTCTGTGCTCCGATTTTCGTTAGGTATGTCAAATAATCGGATTCGAGCTTGATGCGGATTACTTTGTCGTATCCGCCCAGCCGTTCGAATGCTTTTTTCCCGAATTCTTCTCTCAACACTTCCGGTGAATACCGCGATTTGTAGATATCCTCGTTTCCGAATGCCGGGTCGATGGGATAAAAGGGCATGAGGGGTTCATGATCGATGGAGTAGAATTCCACTTTATCGACAATATCGAGGGTGTTTGCCAAAGCAAAAGGAACATCCGAAAAAAGGAGGTTCATTTCTGCCGTGGTTTTCAGCCATTCTTGTTTGGTATAGCGCAAGCGGGTGGGATCGTCAAAATCCTTTCCCGTACTCAGGCAGATTAATCGGTCGTGTGCATCGGCATCTTCTTCATTTACAAAATGAACATCATTGGTCGCAACAACTTTTATGTTGTATTTCGTGGCTATGCGAAGTAATTCTTTGTTGACTCTTTCCTGTTTGGGGTAAGTCGTCTGATCGGCATCGACGCGGTCGGTTTTATGGCGTTGCAGCTCCAGATAAAAATCATCGCCAAAGATATTTTTATACCAGCGAACGGCTTCTTCGGCTTCTTCAATTTGATTTTCATCGATTTTTCTTGGAATTTCACCTCCAAGACACGCCGATAAAACAATTAATCCTTCGTGATATTGTTCCAGCAATTCTTTATCGATGCGGGGGCGATAATAAAATCCCTCAGTCCAGCTTTTGGATACCATCTTAATGAGGTGTTTATATCCCGTGAAATTTTTTGCCAAGACAATGAGGTGCCATCCGCTCGAATCGGTTTTGTCGTTTTGAGAATAACGATCGCGTCGCGCAACGTAACATTCGCACCCGATGATGGGCTTGAACAATTTATTTTTGATTTCTGCAAGTCGATTTTGCAGTTTGTTTTCTTTTTCGATTTGGTTTTGTTTTTGTGCCTCTTCCCACTCTTTCTCAAGCTTCTTTATTTCGGCATTCAACGGAGCATTTTTTTTGGCTACGTAGTTCACGAACTCTTTTATCCCGTACATCACGCCGTGATCGGTAAGAGCCATACCTTTCATTCCGTCATCGATGGCTTTATCCACCAGACGCTGAATGGCGGCTTGCCCGTCGAGAAGGGAATATTGAGAGTGAACGTGTAAATGTACAAATGGTTGCATTTCAAACATGTGATATTTTTTCGATAGGAATTCTGACAAATATACTCAAAAATACAGAGACTTTTGTCGAGAAAATGGAGGAAGTTTGTGGCTGTTTTTGTATCTCTCGGAAATTGAGATACTTGATAAGATGCCTGTTATCGGGCATCCCCGGTTGCTTTTTCGAGCTTTTTCATTACAGAGAAGATGAAAATTCCCGAGATTACACAGCAAATGATGAGTATACTCCAGAAGCCCACCAACGGGAGTTTTTCCCAGAAGGTGCCGATGACACCCACAAGCAGATTGCCTATGGCGGTTGCTGCCAGCCAGCCTCCCTGCATAAGTCCGCTATATTGAGGAGGTGCCACTTTGGATACGAAGGATAATCCCATGGGACTGAGGAATAATTCGGCTATGGTTAAAACGAAATAGGTGCTTATCAACCATGCCGGAGATACCAATTTATCGGATACTCCGGATATTTCCGCCGGTGCCGGCAAGCCGATGGATCCGATCAGCATAATGGCAAATCCGACGGCTGCCAAAAACATGCCGATGCCGATCTTACGCGGTGCCGAAGGCTCTTTCCCTTTCTTTGCCAAATAGCCGAACAATGCAACGGTAAGGGGGGTTAAGATGATGATAAACATCGGATTGAATTGCTGGAATATCTGAGGGGTGATTTTGGTCATTTCTTCTATACCCTGTATGCTCTTGAAATAATATCCGGCCAATCCTGCAATGCCGGCTACCGTGAGAAAAAGGCCTAATTTTTTATTGGGTTTACTTCCCAATAATCCGATTGTCGACAGGTATATACCATACAAAAACACAATCAGCGACAACAACGGGAACAGATTGAACAGTATGGTCCATTTTGCAGGAATGGTACTTTGTGTATAATCCCGAGCAAAGAAAGTCAGTGTTAGTCCGTTCTGATGAAACGACATCCAAAAGAAGATGACTACAAAAAATACGAGGAGCAAAGCTATCATCCGTTCTTTTACCTCTTCTTTCGGCATCACTTTAATTTCTTTTCCCAGTGCTTTCGATTCTTCCATTTCCTGTTTCACCGTTTTATCGGCTTGTTTCCATGTTCCTCGGAAAAGCATGAATATAAGTACAGAGATAATCAGGCTGATGCAGGCTACCCCAAAAGCCAGGTTATAAGAAATCGACAGCGATTCGGTTACGTAACGTTTTCCGAAATTACGTGCAAAATCGTCGGGATGAGGACCTCCTCCCAGTTGCGGATCGGTGATATGGATGGCTTTTATTTTGGCGATGATGGCTGCTTTTTCTTCGGCATCTGCCGGATCGCGGCTTTGCAGTATTTCATACTCATGATTGTTGACCATCAGGGAAGGATCGGTAATTTTCCCTGCCCGGGTGTATTGGTTTAATCCGGCTGCTTTCAACCGGAAAAGGGCATTCTCAATGTCTTCTTTAAATACGACTTTGTGTTCTTTTTTTGCTCTATTGAGCACGGTTTCCAATTCTTTCCCCGTTAACTTTTGTTCTTCCGGAGAGAGGTATTGCATGATGAATGTGTTTTTGTCGACGGCTTGTTTTTCATCATTCAGCGTAACATAATTTTTTGGTATTGAAGCATCATAAGTAAAATTGGATGATCGCAAAACGGCATTGTTGATATAATTGGCTGCACTTGGGGCAAAAAATGCACCGATATTGATAAACATGTAAAAAATGGAAAAGGCGATGTCTCTGTTTTTTCCGTAGCGCGGATCGTCATACAGCTTACCTACCAAGGCTTGCAGATTGCCCTTGAAAAAACCGGTACCCAGTGCAATCAGGATCAACGAAAAAAACATCATAGCTAATCCTATAGTATTGTTTTCTAGGGGGATGGCTAACAAGATATACCCGAAGAACATTACTAGAATGCCCAGCAAAATGGTTTTTCCGTACCCCAGCACTTTATCTGCCAAAACTCCCCCGAAGATGGGTAAAAAGTAAACAAGAGCGAGAAAAGAACCGTAAATCATGCTGGTTGAAGCCGATGTCAGTCCGAATTTTGCCTGCATATACAACGTAAGTATAGCCAGCATGGTGTAGTATCCGAACCTTTCCCCCATATTGGTGAGGGCTAATACCAATAATCCTTTTGGATGGTCTTTAAACATGTTGTATCAATTTATAGGGTTTATGATTTATCTTTATTGGGTTCATGGGAATTCTTGGTTTGCAAACTTAGAAAAAAAAGACGAGATTTTATAAACACGCCGATAAAAATGTATCGTCCACCTTCCTCGCACCAAGGCCGTACCTTCCTCGCTCCATGCTTGCATCAAGGTTGCATCACCCTTACCTCATTCTCGCATAAAGTCTGCACCCGGTTGCCCTCTGTATCCCGCACTACATGCGGCAAATGGGTGGGTTTGTTTTTTGACGGTTTCACCCAATCCGGTATTGTCGTCCCTGCCTTGAAGCGAAGGAAGAGCGAAGGAAGAGCGAAGAAGAAGCGAGAAATGACCGGTAAAACCCATCTATTGCTGATTCCAACTTTATTTTTTTGGCTTTTCGGCGGAATATGGCCATAATTTAACAATATGTTTCAGCAGCTGGATTATAAAATTTTTCAAGAAAATGAGGTAACGTACAGGGTTTGTATTTTTCGATAAAATTAAATGCATTTTTTTCTTGCGGAAATCTTTTTTTATTGAAAAATGTATTACATTTGCACTCACAATTCATAAGAAAAACAGAAAAGATGAAATATATCCATTTTGCATATCCTTTTTACTTTTACTTTTATTTTAAGAAGTAAAACGGGATTTTATGTGCAAAAATGGATAACAAAAAGACATACATTGAAGTAGGTAAAATCCCGTCAGTAGTGATGGGATTTTTTTTTGAATAGAAACGAATTTTTTGACGAATATGAAAAGAGTAGCCATTCAGGGAGTGCAGGGTGCTTATCACGAAATAGCAGCACGGAAATATTTCGATGGAGAAGAGTTGGAAATTGTTCCGTGTTTGACGTTTAGGGATATTTTTATCGAAGCAAAAAAAGATCCTTCGCTTATCGGCGTCATGGCAATCGAAAATACCATTGCGGGTAGTTTGTTGCCTAATCACGATTTGTTGAAAATGAGTGATATGCAGATAGCCGGCGAGTGTAAATTGCGCATTTCGCACGCATTGGCGGCGCTGCCCGGACAATCGATAGCGGATATAAAAGAGGTGATGTCGCATCCCATTGCATTGATGCAGTGTCAGGACTATTTGGATACATTGCCCCATGTAAAAATAGTGGAGAACGACGATACGGCGTTGGCAGCTAAAGAAATCCATGATGGAAGATTAAAAGGATGTGCCGCCATTTGCAGTACATTGGCAGCAGAGATGTATGGTCTTGAGGTATTGGCGTCGGGAATAGAGACGAATAAACGAAATTTTACCCGATTTCTTATTTTGGCCCACAAAGAGATGTTGCCCGAAGTGCAAAAAGACAATCATATCAATAAATCGTCCCTTGTATTTGTACTCCCGCATACCGAAGGAAGTTTGTCGCGGGTATTGACCATATTGTCTTTCTATGGCATCAATCTCACCCGCATTCAATCACTGCCTATCATTGGTTGCGAGTGGGAATATCAGTTTTACGTCGATCTTACTTTCTCCGATTATGAACGTTACAGACAATCCATCGATGCCATCTTGCCCTTGATCGGCAATCTGAAAATATTGGGAGAGTATCGCGAGGATAAACAGAATATGAACAATAACACCACATATGAAAAAGTTGAAACAGATAGAGCCTGCTGAGCACGTAAAAAATATTTCGGAATATTATTTCTCGGTAAAACTGGCCGAGGTTGCTCAAATGAATGCACAGGGTAAGGATGTGATTAATTTGGCGGTAGGAAGTCCCGATCAGCCGCCATCCGAAGCAACCATCGACGCGCTGTGCGAGAGTGCCCGTCAGCCTGATGTGCACGGTTACCAGCCTTATACAGGGATTCCTGAGTTACGGCAGGCATTTGCCGATTGGTACAAAAGGTATTACGGTGTGGAGCTTTCTCCGGAAGAGATATTGCCGCTGATCGGTTCCAAGGAGGGCATTTTGCATATTTCACTCACTTTCCTTAATGTGGGTGATGGTGTGCTTGTCCCCAATCCCGGCTACCCTACCTATACCTCGGTTTCGGCGTTGATGCGTGCCAACATTATCCCTTATGATTTGCGGGAAGACGATCATTGGCAGCCCGATTTCGATGCGCTGGAAAAGATGGATTTGTCGGGTGTGAAACTTATGTGGGTGAATTATCCCAACATGCCTACAGGGGCTAATGCTTCGCGTGAACTCTTCGAAAAATTAGTTGCTTTCGGTAAAAAACATCAGATCATCATTTGTCATGATAATCCTTACAGTTTTATCCTCAACGATCGTCCCCTGAGCATTCTCTCTGTGGAAGGGGCAAAGGATATTTGCATCGAACTCAATTCGATGAGTAAGGCTCACAATATGCCCGGCTGGCGCATGGGAATGCTGGCTTCCAACACACAGTTTGTGAAATGGATACTCAGGGAAAAAAGCAATATCGACAGCGGGCAGTTCAAACCCATGCAGGTTGCTACGGTTGCGGCCCTCTCGAATCCCCCCGAATGGTATGCACGGATGAACAAAATTTATGCCGAGCGACGAGTGATAGCCGAAAAGATTATGGATTTGCTCAACTGTACGTATGATAAAGATCAAACCGGTCTGTTTCTTTGGGCAAAGATAGATGACGGTGAAACCGGCAGCGAAGAGCTTATCAACGATATTCTTTATCATGCGAATGTATTTATTACGCCCGGCTTTATTTTTGGGAGTAATGGCGAGCGTTATATTCGCATTTCGTTGGGCGTTGCAACGGAAAGAATGCAGGAGGCTTACAGACGTATTGAAAATTATAGGAAGAACAACGAACAATAAAATATTTCATCGGATATGGAATTCTCATCGATTTTATTTCCCGGAATGGACAATAAACGTCCACTTGTAATTGCAGGTCCGTGTAGTGCAGAGACTGAAGAGCAGGTGATGACCACGGCACGGCAACTTGCTGCCATCGGCATAAAAATATTCCGGGCGGGAATATGGAAACCCCGTACCAAACCGGGTGGTTTTGAAGGGGTGGGCAGTCCCGGGCTAAAATGGCTGCAACGTGTGAAGAAAGAAACCGGAATGTATACCGCAACCGAAGTGGCTAACGAAAAGCATGTGTACGAAGCGTTGAAATATGGTGTAGACATACTGTGGGTTGGGGCGCGCACTACGGCAAATCCTTTTGCTGTGCAAGAGATAGCCGATACCTTGATAGGAGTGGATATTCCTGTGCTGATTAAAAATCCGGTCAATCCCGATGTGGAATTATGGGTAGGAGCAATCGAGCGTTTGTATAACGCAGGGATCACCCGTTTGGCTGCCATTCACAGGGGATTTAGCTCGGCCGATAAAAACGTGTATCGGAATATGCCGCAGTGGCACATCCCGATCGAACTGAAAAGGCGCTTTCCGGATCTTCCCATCCTTTGTGATCCCAGCCATATGGGCGGCAAACGCAGCTTGATTCAGTCGCTGAGCCAACAGGCAATGGATTTGAATTACAATGGACTGATCATCGAGTCGCACTGTTCGCCCGATGAGGCATGGAGTGATAAGGATCAGCAGGTAACACCTGAAGAGTTGGATCGTATTTTACATTCACTCGTGATTCGTGATACGATTCAGACTACGGAAGATCTTTCAACACTACGCCGTCAAATTGACGAAATCGATAATCAATTACTGGATTTGTTGTCGAAACGCATGCGGGTATCGCGTGAAATCGGGCACTACAAACTCGAACACGATATGCCGGTGTTGCAAACTATGCGTTATGACGAGATATTGCGTGATCGTGCCGAACAGGCTGAACGGATGGACATGTCGGGAGATTTTATTCGAAAAGTGCTCGAAAGCATCCACGAAGAATCGGTTCGTCAGCAATTGGTAATTATGGAAAATGCTAGAAAGGAAGATCAATCAAACTAATCAAAAAAACATATTATAAGCGGTATATGAGAATATTGATATTAGGAGCGGGAAAAATGGGATCGTTTTTTGCCGATGTGCTGAGTTTCGATCACGAGGTGGCTATGTTTGATACCGATCCCAAACGTTTGCGTTTTACTTATAATACGCTGCGCATGATCGATCCGAAAGAGATAGAGGACTTTGCACCCGAAATGGTAAT
>Ga0116191_1001479_pt1 | contig 19015 bp, 20 predicted proteins | sample AD_UKC111_MetaG_FD_89897 | JGI IMG/M metagenome (GOLD analysis project Ga0116191, IMG submission 89897) | Active sludge microbial communities of municipal wastewater-treating anaerobic digesters from Hong Kong - AD_UKC111_MetaG | ecosystem: Engineered > Bioreactor > Anaerobic > Digestate... | reverse complement strand
TTGCTAAATCTGCAAAACATTCTAAAAATAATAATCCTAAAAATTTAATTACCCTAATCGCTTTCATATTATATCATATTCCATAATTCTGTTTCAACATCTTTATCAATTAAAGAGTTGTCAGAATTTATTAAACAAACTAAATTCATCATCTTTTCTTTCAACATCGGATAGTCTTTATCACTTGATAAAGTATCATATTCTAAAGAATGCTCAACTGTATCAAATGGGAAAAAGAATTTATCATCACCTGCTTCAAGTAATGAACACATATCTACAAACTTTTCTAATAAACTTTTCATACTGCAAATATACAAAAATTTTTTATAATACAAAAATATCTTGAACTTTTGCTACACCTCTTCCTGGTAGAATTGTATAAAGATTAAATTCTAACATTTCTAAGTCAATCTTAAAAATTATACTAAAATTATACTCTTTTAAGTATATAGCATACTTTCTATCATATACAAAATCGGTAGTAGTTCCTAAAAGTTTGGTAATTGTTTCTTTAAGCAATTTATTAAATTCTTCTATACTTTTTAATGAAGTTCTTTTGTAAATCTTCCATCTTATATTATGAATTGCATCATCATAGTATGTTACTGTTAATCTAATTTTATGACCACTAAATCTTATATTAGGTGTAATAATTTTAACTAATTGTTCTTTTAAGTCAAACTCTTTATCAAATCCCCAATCATCTTTCTTTTTAGCATCAAATCCTTTTAACTTAGCAATATCACTAAGTCTAACTTCTTCGTTAAATAAATTAAAATTCTTAATAATCATAATGTATATATAAATTATTAAATCTACTTTTTATAATAAGGGAAGAAAGATTTTTTTAATATATAGAGAAAAGAAAAGTAAATAGATGAAAATATGTATAAAGTGTAAAGAAGAAAAAGAAATAGAAAATTTCTATAAGAATAAACAAAATAAAGATGGTTATAGTGGTAAGTGTAAAGAATGTACAAAGGACTATGTTAAAAAGTATAGAGAAGAAAATTTAGATTTAGTCAAAGAAAGAGTTAATAAATATAGAGAAAATAATAAAGAAAAGTCTAAAGAGTATTCTAAACTATGGAGAGAAGAAAATAAAGAATATAAAAAAGAGAAGGATAAGGAATATAGAGAAGGTCCAAATAGAGAAATGATTCTAAAAAATAAAAGAGAATACTATTTAAAAAATAAAGAACGCTTTCAAATATCATCTAAAAAATGGAGAGAAGAAAATAAAGAATATAAAAAAGAGAAGGATAAGGAATATAATAAAAATAATAAAGTAAAAAGAAATGAAAGGCATTATAAAAGATATAATAATGATCCTATATATTGCATATCACATATAATAAGAGGACTAATACAAAAATCTTTTATAAATAATAAATATAATAAAGATTCTAAAACTCAAGAGATTTTAGGTTGTTCTTTCGAAGAATTTAAGTTATATTTAGAAAGTAAATTTGAGACTTGGATGACTTGGGAAAATAGAGGTTTATATAATGGCGAATTAAACTATGGATGGGATATAGATCATATTATACCTTTAGCTTCTGCTGAGACAGAAGAAGATATAATAAGATTAAATCACTATACAAATTTACAACCATTATGCTCATATACAAATAGATATATAAAAAAAGCCACATATTAATGTGGCTTTTTTTATTGTATAGTAAGAAATATTTTTCTTGATTGGCGATCAACGCTCAGAACTCGAACTTTGATTTCCTGTTCTGCGGTAAATCTCTTACCAATTTTCTCCATTTCTGATGTGTGGATTAAACCAACTGTTTCATCATCAAGGATTACTAAAGTACCGAACTGTTTAACGTCCTTTACTTTACCTTTAAGAACTTGTCCGTTGTGGATAGTGTCCCAAAGAGTTTCTCTCAAAACTTGTGTAAGGATAATTTTATCCTTAATAATCTCTTTAACATAAAACTCGATCGCTTGACCAGGTTTGATTTCAGAGATTCTGTTTTGCCATTCCTCAGTTACATTTGCTTTGTGGATCATACCAGTTAAGCAATCATTAAACTCAACAAAGATACCGAATGGAGTTGTACCGGTTACGTTACCACTATATAAGTGATTAAATTCTAACTCTTGAATTGCATCAGGAATTAAAGTTTGTAAGTATTTTCTTCTACTTACAATGTAAGTTCCTTCTTGCTCTGAGTAAGACTCAATCATTACTTGGAATGTATCACCTACGATTGAAGTTGGGTCATACAATTTGTTGATACCAGCTAATGTATTTGGCATAAATCCTGGTAAAGTAACTCCACCATTCATAACATCTACATCATAACCAGCAGGGTTAAGTGATTTTACATAAACTGTAACAGACTCACCTTCTTCAAGAGATTTAAGGTTCTCGTGTGCCATAGTTTCGTATAAAGAAGAAATACTACCTTTGATAAAGAATTGATCATGTTTTACTGATGTGATTAAAACATCTACTTGATCTCCAACTTCACAGTTTTTAAGGTATTTAGCTTCTGATGGTTTATTTTCTACTCTGATGTCATCTTTGAACCCATCAAAGCTAAAAATAAATTGCTCAGACATGCTTCCTTCATATTTGGCACGAACAACAGTACCAGATTCTGGTGTCTTCAAACTAACATTTGCATATAATGCGTCTAGTTGTGCATTTTTCATATTTCGACCTTTTCTATAGACATCTTCTACATACAAAGCGTCAAAATCAGGGTTTCCTAAATTAGGATCTAAAATTTCAGTCATATATTTATAATTTTAAGCGTTTACAATTTTATATTAAAGTTAAAGTAAAGTTTATTTTTTTAAGCGTTTTATTGATTTTTTTATCATTATATCTCTAAGTCTTGCAGCTTCTTCAAAATTTTCACTTTGAATCATTTCATCTAATTTATCATTTAAGTCTTTTGTTAGTTCTTCAATTGATTTTGAATTTTTTGTTTCTAACAAAGAGTTATAATACTCTTCTAACTGAGATATATCACAGATATAATTATCTTTTGTTTCATTCTTTAACTTATCACTTTTTACTAATTTATTTAGAAAAGTTTTATTAAAGGCTGAATTATCCATTAAAAACTTAGCTAAGTGATAAGGTCTATTTTTGAACTTAATCAAAAGATTAATTAACGCATCATTAAAATTTTCATTACTCATAGATTTTCTATGAAAAGAAAGTAATAAGTTTATATTTTAGTGAATAAAATATCAAAATAATAAGAAAATCTATATTGACTACTTGGCTTTTCTTGGTTAAAAATAATCTTTATAGAAGACTGATCAAACTCGGTCTGAGTCTGGAACTTGGTAAATTTATTTTGTTCAGATATAACATTAGCTGTCCACTGATTATTATATCTCAACAAGCTTTGATTTCTTAGATCCTCATTTAGGATATAAAAGGTAATAGATGAAAGTTTATATCTATCTAAGATATTGTTATTTATGTAACTTCTAATAGCTACATCTATATCATTAAAAATAGTCATATTACTTCTTATACCTTCAAATGTTCTAAATTTTTTTAATGTAGCTAAAAGATAGTTAGATAATATAGTTCTTAGATCAATAGTCAATATCCATCTAGTATTATTATCTAGTTGAAAACTTGACTGAGACTCATCTAAAACAATAGTATGGTTTGCTAGTTTATCATCACTCGGTGAATAAATATAAGAAGGTAAAGAAGACTCAACTGATAAGTCAATTTGTTCTTTATTATCTCTCTGATAATAAATAATATCTGTGTTAGATATTAAAATACTATCCTCTATTTCTAGCATTTTAGCACCAAAAAATGTACTTTCTTCAATCATATTTAGTGTACCATTGACTGCTATATTTTGATAGTCTGGTGATATATAATTTCTTCTCATATCTTAATTGTTTGTTTGTCCAATATCGGTTGGTATAATTATGGTTCTATTTATACTTTCGTTAAATGTATTAATTACATTTTCAGTATTAACATATTTATCTAAGTAATTTTTAGGTATACTTAATGATGTGGTCTCTAGGTAATATTTTAGATCCCAAGTAGAGGAGAAAATAAAAAAGTCATAGATGCTATATCCAAATTCATCTAACATAGGATAGATAGATTTCTCATCCTCTACACTACTTAATCTAAGAATACTTCCTTTTCTATTTATCTTTCTTATCTTTCTTTCCTTCATTATACCAAAGTCAGTTAAATCAATATCAAATTTATAGTTACCAGAATAAGGTCTACTTATATCTTTATAATCTCTACTAAATAGCTGAATGTCATAGAAAACAGGTGAATAATAACCACTAAATCTCCAAAGTGTATTTTTTGTAATATTTTTATTACCGTGATAAATCTCAAAAACCTTAGGTTCAAATTTATTTTCAATAATATTAGCAGCTACTGGAATATCATTATAATAATTTAACTCATTTATATTTGTTATTAGACCATCTTTTAATTTTTTATTAGGATTCAAATTATTTGGTAATTCAACCGCTCTCTTAAATAAAGAGTCAACTTTTACATTTAATTGATCTGGTAAATCACAAGTTATTAAGTATGGTAAATTAGTTATATTCATATCATAACTATATCTCATTCTAGTTCCATCCTCTTCAATTATAACATATGAAAGATAATCTGAGAAGCCGTATTTATTTGATATATCATTTAGACATCTAATAAAGTTAGCTGCAGTTAATTTTGAGTAAATTTCAGTATATATATCGTCTCTATTTATATTTGCAGTTTGATAAGTACCGTCATTCACATTTATATTAATTAGTATATTCTTCCATTTTTTATTTATATAAATAATAATACCATCTTGTAATTTATTTTTACCACTTGAATAATAGTATTTATCATTTAAGTACACAATATCACCTGGATTATATTGCTTATTTGGTTTAGGTAACACTGAATATGTTGATATCCATTTATTACTAACTCCGGGTACATCTAAGTTTGTAGTAGATGTTGTTGATATATAAAGAGTTTCATCCTTAATTGCATACTGATTAATAGAATATGTACCATTCCAGTTCTCGACTAATTTCCAATTATAATCAATACTAAATTGACTATTAGTACCAAAAACACTATTATTAGGTCTTCCAGTACTTGATGATGCCGATAAATACCAATATTCACCACCACTATAAATCCAATCGTTATTGCTATATATTGTATTAGGACTCCAAAATTTAGAATGTGTCGAACTTATTGTCCAACCTGTTGATGGTGATGCTTGTGTGTTAGCAGCAATACTTTGTAAAGCAATAAAAACAACATCATCGTATAATACAAGATTGCCTTGTTTATATGATATATTCATTCTCCAATTATCAATAATTAACCAATCAAATATATTTGTTGATGTAGTAACTCCTATTATCTTATTAGATATTGCGGTATTATATACAAAATTACTATTATCATCTGAGAGAAGTATTGAAAACTTATAATCCTCAAATAAATTTGATGATTTAACATTTAGCTTATTTATTTTACCATTCTCATCCAAAACTAAACTACTGACTTCTTGTATGTTAAATCTTATTCCTTTGAATAATGTATGATTTGGTACTGATTCATCACCAACATTAAAATAAGACCACTTATTAGTATATTTTTTAATTTTACCATCTAAGAAATAGTTTGACTTACCAAATAAGTAAGTAAAATAATCATATTCATAATTATTAAAATTTAAGTAGTTATCTAATCTAAATGTAAAATTAGTATCAAATAAACCAGCAACATAATTTTCTATATGTAAGCTGTGATAAAGGTAAGAACTACTATTAGAGTTTATACTATAGAAGTAATCTAAGTTTCTCTCTGACCTCATCGGTGATAACTCAAATGGATTTACTGTTCTATTAAAATCCTCGAATAAAAGAGAATTATTTAGTAAATAAGGCATATCATTCGCAGATAAAGATTTATTGAAACCCCATCTACAATAATTTGAATTCTTACGCCATATTGATGATAATTCACCACCATCTATCTTAAACGTCTCATAATTTGCGGTATATTCAGATGAAGCAGGTATATTTACTACCTCATTTTTATATCTAAAGTCATCCAGATCGATTGGACTTGATTGACTTCTAATATTCTCAACATACATTTTAGTTTCATCTGTTAAAGTAAGATCTAACAACTTCTCATATTCATACTTAGAATACTCCGTATCAACTATTCTAGTATCAAAATCTTTAATATCTGAAAAGTTTAGTTTGTAGATTGAGAATTTAATTGGTTTATTATTAAAATCAACAACAGTAGTAACAGTTTTAGAAACACCTCCAACTTTATATGTAAAACTATTTTTTATAAAATCGAAAGAATAATCTGTACTTAGTTTTAGATAACCATCAGATAACACTATATTATGATAAATACCATCTATCTCAATTAACCAAACATCAGCATCACTAAAATTATCTATGACTAAAGGAATTTCATTCTCTAAATCATAAGTTACTATTTGATTTAGATCATTCACAATACCATAATTTTGATTGATATTACTATAGGTTAGACCAACCAAACTAATATCAGAAATAACTCTATATCTAGTTATATTTACATCTGAGACTTCTTCAATAGAAGATTTAGTATTTGTTTTAACAGCCTTTTTAATAACACTTTGATTTCTATTATTTTTAGATTCAAATCCTAAATCTCTTTGCAATCTTTGATCTTTTGAAATTTGATTAACATTCTTAACTAATTGATTAGTTAAGGTTTCTTGAAACTGCTCTACTATATAGTAGTTACCATTATACTCAATATAAAAAGGTCTTTTATCAGACCACTCTTGTAAAAATGGATTTTGACTAGTAGGTGAGTAAAGTATATTACCTTCTAATATTTGTATATCAGACTGTAAAGGAACTGGTTGATAAGGTGAGATAGTAGTAACTAACTCTAAATTATCTAAGTAAAATCCATAATATCTGTTGATTGACCATTTTCTAACATAATCAGATGTCGAAGGTGTATCATCAAATAAGAAAGATAGGTTTAATATATTTGGAAAAACAACTTTATTGTTTTTATATGAATCAAATACAAATTTTTCTAACTCATATATTTCCTTTTCTTCATCTAAAATATCATCTATAAATAAAGATTTATTAGTATAACCTCCATTATCATAGTCTATACCATTCCATCTACAAAACTCTAAACTTCTAAAATCTATATCTAAGGGAGATTCTGGAAAATATTTATTACTAACAAAGTTTCTATCTAACCAATACCCTAGGTCAGAGTATTTAGTCAAATCAAATATTTTAACTGTTTTTAATTTATTAATAATTTCAACATTAAAGTTAGATTTATTTAAACTTATAACACCTGGACCATCTACTCTAAAAATAATAAATGATTTTGGTAAGTTTTTAGTTAAATAAAGCGGAGCAAAATACTCATATTCTTCTGTATAATTTTTATTATCAATAATATTTCTAGCACCATATTGGTATAACTCATCATATTGATTAGCAAAATTATCTGACATAGTATCCACATCATTATCATATTTAATACTATATGACAACTCGGTTGCTAAACCTTTCCAAAAATAAGGTATTAGCTCATCATAGAAATTATCTTTAGTGAACTTAACATTTTTATATTTACTATATGATAGGTTAACATCAGACTCTATACTATCTAAACTAAGTTTATAGTTAGAATCAACCATAATCTTAACATTTGTTGTTAAACCAACATTAGTTCTTAGAATTCCAAACGATTTAGACATTATAACGATATTTTATTTTATTCAATAATTTGTAATCTTTTTCCCATATTGTAATAAGATTATATCCAGCGTTTTTTAATATTTTCTCCTTTAATAAGGTATTTTCATATAGATATCCAAATGTTTTATTGGTAGTTTTATTAATGATATTAGAATCATATATTTCTGGATTACCGTGATAATAATCACCATTAAATTCATAGATTGTATTTGTTTCATAATTGATACCATCAACATTAAAAATATTCCCATCTACTAATATTTGCACATTTCTATTAATATATTTAATATCTAATCCACCTTTGAACTCTCCAGTAGATTTTTCTCCTTTTTTTACAAATAAGTTTTATTCATATAGTATATATTAAAATAATATATCTACGTATTATTTTTTACTTGATGTTGACCAATCATCTATATAAGCAGGACTACCACCAGTAGAGTTAAATTTCTTCATAATTACTTTATTTCTATTCATATTGAATTTCAATGTGAATGTGAATGGTCTATTTTCAGATTCATTTTCCATAAAGAATTTTATTTTCTTAATATGCTTAACTGTTTTAGTAGAACTATTAAAATCAACATATTGATAGTTTGCACCTACTTGACTATTATCTAATGCATTTAACTTAAAGTAAATATTTATAGGTACAATAAACGAATTCTTATCACCAGCAGCAATCGTTTTTATTTTATCACTATTGGTTTCTTGTAAAAGAGATAAATCTTTCACAACGGGATGTATTGTACTTAAAAACTTAGTTGTAGAAGCTACTGATGAAACAGTATCAATCCATTTAGAAGGATCTAATAATGACTTATTATTACCAATAAATTTCAGTAATGTTGACTCATTATAACCTACATTATAGTCAGATGTTCCTAAAACACCAGTTATTGAATTAGAATTAATACTTGGATTATCAAATGAGTTACCAATATTCTCAGATAATTTAGATACCGTTGTCTCAGTTAATGAGTCAAAATTAACTTGCCATATAAAATGATTATCTAAGTGAGTTCTAGTTCTCGATGTTTCTAACACATCATAAGTTAATAACTCATCTTTATTATCAACCCAGAAACACTGCGGTGCTTGTTGATTATAAATATCTCTACTTGATAAATAAGTTCTATTAGAAAGTAATCCAAGTGGGGATTCTTTTGCATTATTTTTAACCTTCAATATAAAGTCTTTTATAACATAGATATTATTTTCATAAACTCTACCAGTTGGTGCACCTTGACCATTAAATATATTTAAGTAATCTTCACACTCAACATTAAATGTTGTCTCAGAACCATTACTAATAATAAACTCTTGATTATTTCTAAGAATAATAACTTGAAGTTCACCTTTAGCTCTTGTGATTTTTTCTTCTAACGAAGCGATTCTATCTGTTAGTTTTTGTATATAAGCATATAAATTTAATGATACACCATTCTCATCTTGAAAACCAGATAATATTTTCTTAGCTTCATGATGGAAAGTAACATTGTTTACAGTAACAGTATCTGCTAAGTGATTATCTAATCCTTTTGCTGACAATTCATTATTAACACTTACTTTAAGATCCTCTTTTGTAGCTTCTCTTAAAATAAATTCATTTTCATTAGTAACATTATTTAGATCATCTGGAAAATCAACAGTGATTATTTCAGACCAATCTGATTCAACCGGAGATTCCGGCCACCCCACTTCTGAAATAGACTTTATTCTTAACTCAACTCTTTCATTAGATTGAATTGGAATATCTATTTGATTTATATTTGGTGTATCAGCATTTTCTATATCTTCAATCTGCCAAGAATATTCACCTGTCGCAGTATTATAAACACGTTTTCTTGCATCTGTTTTATACTCATTCCAGTTTGAGTAACTTGCTCTACTTTGCGAATCTTTTATAGTAAAAGTCTCAATAGGAGCTTCTCTACCATCTTTACTTACATATCTATATTGAACTCTGAATTGAACTATCTCCTGTGGTTTAGTTCCATTAGTAATAACAGCGGCTGGAATATCCCAAAAACCTCTAACCGCATATTTAGCATTTACATTATTTCTAGGATCTTTTGAAAGATCAATAACCTCTTGAGTAACAGAAGCTAGTAACTTACTCTTACTTTCTTTTTTCTTTGTTAAATCTTCAATCTCTAAATCTGCTTGTTTTTTAGCAGATTCTGACTTAAACTTAGTAAATTTAGCAGCTTTGTTTCTTGCTAAAATAGCATCCGATAATTGTTGTATTTCTGATTTAAGAGATAACTGATAATTATGTTTTTGCTTAATTAAGTTTGAATCAGGTGTATCAGTAAGATGTTTATTGATCTGAACTACCTTAAATGTCTCTGTTGATAAGCTAGGTGCGGTCGGTGTACCTGCTAATGAGTTAGGAGTCTTTTTAGCTACTAAATCTTGAAGAACTACACCATAATCATAAACATAATCAATATAGAATTGTTCCATAGATAAACCATTAGCAGATGATGTAGAATTTAATCTTAAATCATTTGTATAGTATCCAGTACCTAAGCTCCATTTTTTAGCAACTAAATTATTATCAGCATTAACTGGTTTAATAAAAAGAACATTTCTTTCATTATAACCAACACTTACTCTAACCTTTTTAGTGTAGATAACATCAGAATATATTTTTAGTGTACCCACTCCTACCGGAATTGGTTCAATGCCTTCAATTCTTTCAAATCTAACCCTTGGATTAGATTCAGAGGTTGAAACTTCTAAAACCTTATAGCGAGTAGATGTTCTATCTGAATTAATCATAACCTCATCATTTATAGATAATCTTCTTGTTTGATTTGTATCAACTACTAAATAATCTAAAGTATCTAATACATACCAAAGTTTTCTATTTAGTCTATCCTCTTGTACTCTAAGAACACTGAATTGACCATCATAAAGTAAGTTATTTGGTTCTAAATCAAACATCTGTTCATCATATTTAGGATTACTTGGGTTTATAACACCTGTTGTAGTGTTGTGCCAATTTTCAAACTCAGATAAAACAATATTTGAATTACTTCTAAATAATTGATTAAAATTATTAAGAGCTGATTGTCCTAAATTAGTAAGAGTACCATCTGCATTCTTTTCAAAATCAACAATATATCTTCTAATTAGACACTTTCTAACATTATTTTCTATTTTACCAGATAAATCTAATTCAATAGATACCATAGGATCCATCAAGGAGTCAAAAAACCAGTTTGTACTTGATTTGAAATCTGTAACAGTACCTAATGTACCAACAGCAGTTGGCTCTCTATTAAGATCAACTGTAATTATCTTTTTATATTGATTTTGATTTGTTGTTTGTATAAGAGCACCAGCAGCATCAATACTATAAAGAGAGTTAATATTATTATTAAGTCTATCAATATCAGCTTTTAATGAAGAGAACGAAGGTAGAGTAAAATTTCTTAAAACCCCATTTTCATCATAAACTTGTAAGTTTACACTTGAATCGGTTGTTGTAGTTAAAGAATTTATCTTTGATAAAATCTCAACGATATTTTTATTGAACGTGATCACTTGGTCTGCTACTTTTGGAAAACTTGACTGTACGGCCATTTTAATTATTAATTTTTAGTTATATATTAAAAAATTATACTCACTCTCCCATATAGAAACAAAATTATTTTATAATAATAAACTCACCTAACCATTTATTTCTCCATGCAATGTTATATGCTGTTTTATTATTTTTTTGAAATTGTGTTCTATTTTTATATTTTCTAGACTCTTGCATACAAATAATTTTATCATTAAATATACTTTTCTTAAAGATCTTTTTATCTTCTATTAGTTTTTTAATAATTTCATTATCGTAATATAGTTTATGTTTTACTATATACTCATAATCTGATTTATAAAATTTTCTGAAATTTTTTAATGTATCAGAACTTCTTAAATTATTAATACAATCTTCTAAATTAAATTTTGAAAAACCTCCGGTTGAACCAGTTTTTGCTTTATTTAATATAACCCAACCATTTACTTTATATTCATTTAATATAATCTCTTCCATCTTTATTGCTTCTTCAATACTAATTTTATCTGTCTTTACAAAAAGATTAGGGTTCAATCCTGTTTTTTTAATGTGTTTACTAACTTGTCCATTATCTTCATATAAATGTTGTCTATTTCTATTATCAATATTATATGTTAATCCAACATATACATGATTATCATCAAATTCATAAGAGTATATAACCCTTTTAAATATATTATTCTTAGATATTTCTAAATGCTCAATTATATCAAACCATTTATTTCTTGTAATAGTGACATATACTGATTTATCGTTTGTATAAAGTTCCTTTTTGTTCTTATATTTACTAACCACCTCAATACACCTTTCTTTTGTCCAATATCCTCTACTTTTCATTATAATATTATTTTTTCTAAATCAATTCCATTTTTTAATAAATCTTGTTCCACTAACCACTCAATATATCTTGATTTATTATCAAACATTTCATTCATATAATCATCCATTTTTTTATCTATTGACAATGAAACTATCACTTTTTCTTTTTTATTCCTTGTTTTCATAATTTTTACTTATTTTTTTTATAGTATATATTAAGTCCTAAAAATCAAAAAGTAATAATTTTATGCTTTTTTTGTAATAGATTAAAATATTTTATTTATATTTGTAAAATAAAAATTAATAAAATGGCAAATAAAAAATCAGAGGATAAAAAGAAAAGAAAAATATCTTTTTCAGTAAATGAAAAACTATTAGAAAAATTAGATGGTTTCTTAGAAGAAAATGAAATATCAAAAAGGTCAAGATATATTGAGAAATTAATAAGAGAAGATATGGAAAAAAGAGGTAAAAATATAGATAAAGAATTTTAACATGATAGATAAAATAGTAAAAAAATTAGAAGAAGCAAATGAAAAATATAGACAAGGTAATCCTATAATTTCTGATTATGAATATGATAAATTATTAGAAACCTTATCTGAATATGATCCGAATAATGAATATTTCAATAAAATAGGAATTGAAGTTGATGATGATAGAAAAAGAAAACTTGAGCATCCAATGGCATCTATAAATAAAGTAAAAACAATAGATGATATTAGAAATTGGATAAGATTAAAAAATATAAATCTAAAAAGTGAGATTATATGCACACCTAAATATGATGGATTATCTTTTTTAGTTAATGAAAAAGATAATACTGCCACTACAAGAGGTGATGGTAAATATGGTCAAAAATCTGATGAACATTATAAGCTAATACAAAACCATCTAAAATTAAATACAAATATATTCTCACATACTTACGGTGAAGTTATTCTACCGAAAAGAATTTTTTTAGATAAATATTCCAATGAGTTTGCTAATCCTAGAAATTTAGTTGCTGGTTTAATAAACTCAAAAGATATAAGTGATTCAGTTAAAGATATACAATATATTAAATATGGTGCTATACCAAATGATGGTTATAATTTCACAAATAAATCTGAAATAATAGATATTCTTAACTCTGGACAAGATGTTAAGGTAGATTATCATTTACTTATAGCAGAGGATATTACAGAGGAAATACTTATTAATTTATTTCATGAATGGTCTGTTAACTATGAAATAGATGGTATTATTCTCGAAGTAAATAGTCTTGAACTACAAGAAAAGTTAGGTAGAGATAAATCTACAAATAATCCATCATACTCGATCGCATTTAAGCACGAAAGCTTTGAGCAAAAAGCAGAAACTGAAGTAATTGGTATTTCCTGGAATATTTCTAAACAAGGCTTACTTAAACCAATTTTACATATCAATCCTGTAAAATTGGATGGAGTTACTGTATCTAATGTTACCGGTAACAATGCTCGTTTTGTTAAAGATATGGGTATTGGTGTTGGTGCTAAAGTGGTAGTAAAGCGAAGTGGTATGGTTATTCCATTAATTGTTGATGTTCTACAAACTGTTGACTTTGTAATGCCGGTTGTTGAAGGAACAGAAATTGATTGGAGTGAGTCAGGCATTGAGTTGATTACCTTGACTGAAACCGATGAACAAAAGTTAAGAAAAAATATTGCGTTCTTTGAAATCTTGGAAGCTGAAAATGTTTCAGAAGGTGTTATTACTCAATTATGGGATGCTGGTTATCAAACCATTGAATCTATTTTGAATTTGACACAATCAGATTTAGAAAAGATTGATCGTTTTGGTAAGCGTAAAGCTCAAATTGTTTTTAATTCTATCCAAAAGTGTATCAAAGATGTTCAATTATCTAAACTACAACATGCTACGGGTATCTTCAAAGGGTTAGGAAAACTAAGATTAGTTAAGCTTGAACATTTTACTAAAAAACCTTCACTAGAAGAAGTTATGATGATAGATGGGTTTGCGGAATCTTCTGCTAAATCATATATAGATGGTTATGATACATTCTTTGATTTTATTAAAAATCTACCGATCACAATAGCAAAAAAAGAAAGTATAAATAAAACAGGTAATGATTTAGAAGGAACAACTTTTGTATTTACGGGCGTTAGACGCTCGGACCTTGTTAAAATTATAGAATCAAGAGGTGGTAAAGAAGGGACATCTGTTTCTAAAAATACAACACATTTAGTATGTGTTGATAAAAATTCATCATCTTCTAAAATGAATAAAGCTAGGGAATTAGGGGTAAAAATATTAGATGTTAATGATTTAGAGAAATTATTATCATAATTAAAATAATAGTAAATTAAAAATAATAACCAATGAAAAAAATAAACTTATTTAATGTTGATGTTCTTAATTTAAGAACGGAGAGACAAAAATATAATGATGAATTAGTATATAACTTACTAACTAATAAAGTTAGTAGATCTGATATAGAAAAAAGTATAAATGTGAAAGCACTCGAAAGAATACTTTTAGATGAAAAGATGACATATGAACAACTTCTAGAACAATGTGTTAATCCATTTATAACAAGATCTATTTCTAGAAATATATCCATTAACGCATCCAGACAAGGTAAAATTGATGAAAAATTAATTATAGATGGTATAGCATCTGTTATGTCATCATATGACATAAAAATTAAAGGATGTGATGTAAATGGTATTAGATTTTGTAATGATGGTAGGATACTAGACGGTAAATCATTTAAGAAAGAAAACTTAGATAAAGATACTGATTCAATGAAGTCCATAGATGGAACAATAGAGGGTATAGTCAATGGTTATATATTTGCAAAAGTTGTTATTGGAGGTGGTGGACACCAAGATAATGTCCTTGGTGAATCTATTAAATTTATTGACTGGGTAAATAAATATGGTGAGGATGACAAATTATACGTCATATTAGTAGATGGTGAGGATCTATCTAAAATTAAAAATCTAGAAAAAGAAAATCTTTGGATCGTAAACCACATTGACCTACAAAAACGACTAATAGAATTAGTTATGAATAAAAAAAGAGAACTATAGGTTCTCTTTTTTTATTATATAACTTATTAATTTATAAGCAACATCAAAAGAAATTCTTTTTCTAGCATATGATGAAGTCGAATTTCTAAAATTAGTAAGAAACATAGAATTATATTTATCTCTGTAGTATTCTAATATACTATTAAAATTCTCACATATAATTATTTCCTGCTCTCTTGTATATTTCTTATCCATTAATAAAGTGGCGAATGATCTATCACTTTCTTTACCAAAGAAATGTTCTCCTTTTATACTTAAAGATATTCTACCATCATCCGTTCCAGTATCAATTGCTCTTAGATATAAATCCGAATTAGGAATTCCACCTATTCTAAGTCTTTTAATACCTATATTATTATTTTTATCAATAATTTCTAAAAAGTCTGAACCCATCTTCCAACCTGTTTCCTTTTTAAGATCAAAATATTTTACCTCCTTCGATGGAAAAAAATTACATTCTATAGTATCATAATCTATATCTTCTTCTTTTATTTTGAAGGAGAAAGAACATATAGTATATGTAGTATCATCAAAAACGGTTTCTTCAAAAATGTTTAGTCGAATTATATCAAATCTTTCAAAGAATAGATTTCTTATTTTATCATCTTCGTCACAAAAAAAATTCAAAGGAACTATTAATATACCACCATTACATTCTAATATACTCTTAATTGCTGCTTTATATAGATCACCCACATTATATTTTTCATAGATTGTTTTATCAGTATTTTTATTTTTTGCTAAAAATGGTGGATTGGTAACTACTAATTTATCTTTATAAGAAGGTGGATTTCTCAGAGTGTCTCTTTTTTCACAACCACTTAGCTTAGGATCAATATCATATATTTCATATTCATTATCAAATATTAATAAATCTCCTTCACCACAGAATGGTTCCACCACTTTTAGATTTTTATCTAAGTCATTTATAAGATTTCCTATTATATATTGTGATCTTTTTGTATAAAATTGACCGAACTTTACTTTATTTTCCATATTAATTTATATTATTTTTTTCATTTATGTTTAGATATTTCCATTTATATCCACCACACTTTTTATATTCACCTTTACAACATCTAGATATACCACTTCTGCTTATATCATAGAAATCCGAAGCTTCTTTTATAGATTTCCAAACCTTAATAAAAATACCATCCAAAGAAAATTGTATAATATTAACATTTCTATCTATTTTTTCCTTAATGGGTTTACTTGGTTTATTATATTTCATACCTCGATGACCATCTGCTGCTTTTTTAGATCTCTCAGGACTTAACGAAATACCTTTCAGCTTATTACTTATTTTTTGCTTGGTCTCTTCTGTGTGTGATTTATTCTTAAAGGGATGTCCATTTTCTTTTATATAATTAGCAACACTTTCACTTATTTTTGTTTAGTTTCATTAGACATACTACCTATTTTTCTACCTTGTCTAGAATTACCACCTATAGTTAGGTTATAACCTATATCTAAATTATTAGATTCAAAAACTGATATCCAATATATTTCTCTCTCATCTAAAAACTCATTATCAACTTCCTCTATAACTTCTCTTGTGAAGTTTTCTATACCATACTTAATAATAGATTGTTTCAATAAAGTACCGCTACCATAGTATTTTGTTTTATAAAACTTCTCACTATTGAAAACTCTCTTACCTATATAGATTTTACCATTTATTAAATTTGTTGTTTTGTATATTACTCCCATATTATTATATAATTATTTTTTCCAAATCAACTCCACTTTTTAATAGATCCTGATAAACTAACCATTCGATATATTTTGATTTATTATCAAACATATCATCCATATACTTATATATCTTCTTATCAACTGATATTGATACAATTACTTTTTCTTTCTTTCTCATATTAAACTTTTCTTTTATTATATATATTAAATAATAAAACTCAAAAAGTAATAATTTTAGATTATTTATAGAATAATTTGACTTTTTTTACTACATTTGTAAATAAAACTAAGAATATGCCAAATAAGAAAAAAAATGAAGATGCTAAGAAACAAAAGATTTCAGTATCTATGAACGAAAAACTATTAAATAAGCTTGATGATTTTTTAGATGAACAGGATTTAGGTAAAAGATCTAAATATATCGAAAAGCTAATAAAGGACGATATGATAAAAAAAGGTAAAGATGTTTCAAAAGATTTTTAATATGAAAGGAGACATATCAGAAGCAATAATCAATAGATTAGAGAAACTTCAAAAAGACATATTAGAATTGCAAGACTTTGTTGTTAGGTCTAAAAACTTTGCATCTAATATTGAAGCAGCGACATTCAAAAATATTGAAGAAGGTATAATAAAAAATCTTCATAAGGCAAATAAGCATCAATTACACATAATGCTAAATAATTATAGATTTAGATATTATACTGAATTTAATAAGGATAAAAATTTAATAATCAAAGAATTGAGAGAAAATAAACTTAAAGAAATATTATGATGTTTTATAAACTACAAGATGGTGACGAGATTAAAATAATTCCTTTTTTTGATAAACAAGGAAATATACAACTCACAAAAGAATATGGCTTCATGTACATTGATAATGGTATAGTTATTGATGATCAAAGTCGATTGCTTTATAGGTTAGTTAATTATGACTATTATAATTCAACACCTATGAAAAGAAAGCCTTTTACTATGCGTAATGTATTTATGATTTGGCATGATAATCAACTGAAATTTATATCAGTTGGTAGAAAACTAACTGAAATACTTATTCATTCAATTGATATAAGAAGTAATAAACATATAAAGATTGTTAATGAAATGATTAACTCAACTATTGGATTTTTACCTAACTATGAGAAATCATATTCTTTTGAAAAGGAATGGAATTGTCCGGTAGCAGATATAAATTCAAAAGAAGAGTGGACTAATTTCATTAAAGAAAATCAAAATTTTTATGTAGAAGATTACATAGAAAAAAATAATGTTTTCAAGAAAATTGATATAGTAAAGAAAGAGTTTGGTGATAACTTTAATATATTTCTATCTGAGCTTAGAGATAAAAAATTAAATAAAGTTTTAGAGGAACTAAGCTAAACTTAATATATAAATTGTAATATAATAATATTACATTGAAAACAAATTAACGGCAATTGACGGCAGGTCAAAACAAAAATTAAAAGCAATTCATGGAATTAAAAATGTTTAACGAGCAAGAAAAATTGTTCAAAGAAAGAACAGGTAAAGACTTCAAAACACTTTACACGAAGTATTACCCAAAACTTATTTACTTTACTTCAAAAATCTGTCAGGATGTACAAAAGGCAGAAGACATTTCAACCGAATCATTTATGGTAGCGTTGGATAAAATCGAAACTTACGAGCAAGAAAAATCACAATTCTCAACGTGGTTATTTACCATAGCGAGAAACTTATCCTTACAAGATAAAAAACAAGAAAACAAAAAAATATCATTAGACGTTGAGTATGATGATGAAGGAACAACACTAAAAGATTTTATCGAAGATGTTGACAGCACCGAGTATATACACGATATATACGCAATGAAAGCAGATGTTATGAAGAAACATATCAATAGCTTAAAAGAACCATACAAAACAGTAATCTTAATGAGAGAGATTGACAGAATGGCTTACAAAGACATTGCTGATAAATTAGGAAAAAATCTTTCCACAATTAAGTCACAAATAAGGAATGGTCGTCAAATACTTATTGAGCAGACCAGCAAAGAATTTAGTGAGATTGATGAAAGTTTTTTAGA
>Ga0116191_1001477_pt1 | contig 19036 bp, 19 predicted proteins | sample AD_UKC111_MetaG_FD_89897 | JGI IMG/M metagenome (GOLD analysis project Ga0116191, IMG submission 89897) | Active sludge microbial communities of municipal wastewater-treating anaerobic digesters from Hong Kong - AD_UKC111_MetaG | ecosystem: Engineered > Bioreactor > Anaerobic > Digestate... | reverse complement strand
CAAGATTCTAATGTTTCACCGAATGAATAGTTTCGATGATAAAGGACAGGTACAAATTGAAAGCAAGTCAGGAGAAGTGACAAGAAGTGATGGAAGAAAGTTCATGGAAGACCTATTAAACTATTTTGAAAATAGAGACGAACCTTACGCCTATAAGTTATGTGCTAAATTAATGATTCTGATGCAGGAGTATGATGAACATTTCAGCGCTAAGACAAAGTAATACCACTTTCAATGTCTCTGCTATACACTCTAGTTTACACTTATACTTACTCTTTAGGTTGTATCCTTCTTGCTTATGGGTATAGATGTATATGTGCTGTGTGAAGTGGGTTAAGTCCTTTAAGTGGGTTAACCTACTCTAAAGTGTGGTGAAGTACTGTTAAGTGTGTTAAGAGGTATTAGTGGGATTAAGTGCTTTAAAGTGGTGTTAAGCGTATACTGTGTCTTAAACTCTTTAACTACTTAATAGATATATTCCCCGGATGAATTAGCATAAATTTTTTACGCTCCACAAGTACAACTGTTTCATCTTTTGAGAAAATATATTCTTGTTTTCGACTTTAACTTTCGTCTCTAAAGACAAAAGTCAACTCATTTTCATCTTTCATTAAAGTATTAATGAAGCATTTCTGATCCTCCCTGAGCACATTTCGCTAAAAAACGCAAGTGTTTCCCACTTTCCTCCACGGAAACTTCCCGGTGTCCAATAACGCGGCTAAACTCGCTTAAACAAAAATTAAAAACATGAGTACAAAAGCAGCACACGAGCAGGTAGCGGAGTTTCTCCGAACCAACCCAGCATCTACTAAAGAGGCCATCGGAGAAGGAACAGGTATTAAAGGAATCGTTTTAGTTAACACACTCAAAAAATTACGCAGCGAAGAAAGTCTGCTAGAAGAAGGAGACGGTAAAGAAGCTACTTTCTCGATTCAGGAGCAACCTGTGTTCGAACAAACACAGGTTGTAAATGAACCAAAAGAAGATGAAGAAGAAGGAGAAGTCGTAAAATCTAAAGGACGGGATAACTCCAAATTCAAATTTAATGGACAGGAGTATGGTAAAGGACCGTTGGTGAGAGCGGTAATTAGTCAGCATGTGACCGATAATCCTAAAATCACCTACAAACAACTCAAAGAAGTTTTTCCTGATGATTTGTTGAAACGATTCGGGATATTGCAAGAAGAGGAAACCGCTCGTTCTCTTTCAGGTGCACGAGACCGTTATTTTTTCAAACCAGAACAATTGATTAAGCTAAAGGATACTACTGTTGCGGTGTGTAATCAGTTTACTTCGGATAATATCCGCCCGTTTTTACAGGCAGCAAAGAAAGCAGGATTCAAAATCAAATAGCACTAACAGTGTTTAAATACTCTCCTGAATCAAAATGGACGCTCCTAAGGCGTCCATTTTTGTTTTATAGGTATTATTACAATAATTGTAAGTATGTGGTTCAGGAGAGGTCTAATGAGTTGGTTGTTGTACTAAACATTATTGTTTTCTTCCAATGCCTTCTCTCACAGAGAGCGAGCATTGCCTTCTCCAATTAATTCTTTTATTTCTCTTACCTCTGAATTTGTAAATCCTTGCATCTCCAGTAAATCAGACACAATTTGTATTATAGGTAATGGTTGAATAACCCATAAGTGTTGTATCAACCGATATATCTGCAATTTTATTAAATGAAATATCTTTCCCTTGATTTCTAATTAGTCTCAAAATTCTTACTGTAATCTTATTAGCTCCAACAAAAATTTTACAAGGTAACAGACCATGCCCATCTGCAATTCTTGATGCAGTAAATGTTTTCATGGAATTTTATGATTAAAACTACTGGTTAAAAGTTCCTTGGCAAAACATAAGGTTCATTTCCCAAATTATTTTTCGTTAGGTTTTGTGCAAAGAACAAGATAATAATGGAACCTGAGTCTCCTCTGTATCCTCTGAAGGAAGAAAATTTAGGTGCTCGTTGCACTTCTCTTACGATATGAAGCCCTCCTCCGTTTGCTTTACAACCATTACCACTCCATTTGAAGCCTTGTGACCTACCACAGTTAATACATTGCCAATTACTCATAAGTTAAGTTTTTATTTGAAACAAAATTTACAATTATCTATGACTCCATTTTGTTCTTATTCTCCATTCAAAACTTCCACTTCATCCAATTCATTCATTTAGTTCATTAGCGATTCCCTACCACTCCTAGTAATAACTTTGTTCAAGTTATGCTGTCAAAAATCATTAAAGACATGTTGGAAGAGAAGTTTGGTCAACCAATTCGGTACCCAAAGGACTGTGAAGCACTGGCGACAGAAATTTCAGCTACTTGCAAACAGAGAATCAGTGCTTCTACCATTAAAAGACTTTATGGTTTTGTAAAAGGTATTGAACAACCTCGACTCTATACACTTGACGTTATTTCAAACTACCTTGGTTATTCATATTGGGAGAACCTAATGGTGTCTCTCAACAAATCATACAAACAGACTAGCGAAACAATTGAACATTTAATTCCAGCTCAACTAAAAAAGAATATGCTGATTGAAATTGGTTATGAGCCTAACCGAATGATTAGTCTATGTTATAATGGGGAAAACCGATTTGAGATTCATCAATCTACAGATGGGAAATTGCTCAAGGGAGATATAATAGAGTTAAAAAGTGTGGATCTACACTATCCTCTTATGATAAATGATATCAAAAGGAGTGAAAAAAGCATTGGAAAGTACTTAGTTGGCAGTGTTAGCGGAGTTATTTCTATAAAGAAAATTCAAACGCAACCTTCGGAAGGTTAAGATTCATCTGAAACACCTTCCTTAACTATCGTTAACCTGCTAAATTGTTGACCAATTTCGGTATTTTGTCAAGGACAGGTTGAATATCTTGTAATTGATGCCCTTCATCGACCAAGTAAATGAACTCTGCATATTTGCCAAGTATCTTTTCTGTTTCGTGGTAGTTCACTACATCATCCTTTTGGCCAATGAATACTACTCTTGGATAGATTCTAAAAAGATTGTCATTATACCCTTTTGCATTTTCTTCTTTAAACTGATACGTACTTCCATCATAGATAAATTCCTGACCCACATACTTGAGCAAACTTTCACTTGGTTTAAGGGAAGGATTGATAACTATAGTTTGAATGCCAAATACAGAGCAAAATAGGTTCGCCCAATAACCACCAAGACTAGAACCTATGAAAACAGTATTGAGGTCATCCATCTTTTGGCTATTTAAAAAAGAATAAATTTCCTCGTACGCCTTTTCATAATCCATGAAATTATACTTTACCATTTGGGTATTCGGGAATACAGCTTTTATTCTATTGAATGTCGAGGACTGCTCCCCGCTATTGAAGCCATGGAAATAAAATATTTGTATGTTATCAATCTGCTCCATAAATCAAGTTCAATTTAACTCTTTATGTTAACTAAATTCGGCTTAAGCAAAATTAATTTTAATTAAGGCTAAATTTAGCACCATATAAAACTAGAAAGTCTCAAAAATGCGCAGTCTTTTTAAAGTTCCTCTTTAAAAAAACCACTTTCAAACAATGAATAACTTGATAAATTGATTTACCTCCATTATACCATGCAGTTTCCCTAGGTAATATCTGACTTTCAAAACAATCATATCTTCGGACCAGAATTAGGTCTTGGAATCTCTCCTTTTTTAACACCTTCTTCATATTCATGCACCACGATTTCATTCCATCTTTTGTATCGCTTTTCTAAGAATAAGTCGAAGTTAAATGAATGAACTAAATCCTCTATAACACCAATGGTAGAGGATGGCTTCCCTGCTTTCAAAGAGTTAATGACATCGGTCAAATAGAGCTCTGAAATACCCGTGATAAACTTTTCAGCTTCTTCCCTTTCAAAGAAAGTAATTGAATATGCACCTGGGAACAGTTGATTAAGGAAGAACTTTTTGTTGCCAAACCTTACATCATTAGGTTGTTCGAATTCCATTTCCGCTAATCTGTTGATCAAATCTTCTATACGCAGGTTTTCTTTGCAGAAACTTAGTTTGTTATCCTCTTGTGTTACCCGGTCATCGTAACTTATAAAGCGAGAATCTGTAATAAAAGTGAGCAAATAGATGTTCACGAATTCTTCAATGAAGTTAACTGTAATGGCGTTCCATGATACCCCTTCAACATATACATTCCAGCCTGTCTCCGTTTTTTGTGTTGCTATTTCCATGTGTATTTGTTTTATCTATTTATCTCTAATAAAATAGTTCTGCCTACTCAGAAGTAAGAATTTCCTGGCTTACAATTACTTGGAATAAAAAGTCAGAATTTAAAGAACCTGGATTTTTTCAAGATTTACATCCAAAACACCAGAGATCTTATTGTTCCTACTTTGAACATAAGCTATATAAGCACTCCTGAAATCGCTTAACTGATTAAAAGAATTAAATGGAAAGGATGATAATACCCGCCCAACCTTTGTGTCGAGCACTTTAATATTGTTATGCTCTTTATAAATTACAGATGCTTGTTGATACTTCACACCAAGGAGCATAAGTTCATATAAGTTGACCTTTGGTATAAAGAACAATCTTTCTTCATAATAGCTCTCTATTTCCTCATTTACATAGCTGATGTGAGACTTGAGTTCAATTATATTGAGGTCAAGATTTAAAAGTTTTATTTTTAGTTGCTCTTGATTTTGGAGATTAATTTCAATTTTTTTTTCATTATGCCAGGCCGATACTAAACCGAAATTATCCAATAGAAGTAGTTGTTCAATATTACTTTTCATTTTGCTTGCGTCATTATTTGCTAATCGCAACTTAGCGTTTGGAGTGAAATGGTTTTGATTTTGATAAATTTACAATGCCGGTTGATGAATTCTATTTCACATATTGTTTTGCGGAATATTGATATAAATTAGACTTGGATTTTAGATGCAGAAAATCTAAAGTCCAAATCTAAAATGGAGCATCATCAATACTTAAAGAAAAACTAAGGGGATCTATATCTACCTTACTTAGTTTATTTAGAAACGGGGCATCATTCACAAAATTCGAACACTCATAAATATCTTTGATTTCATCATCTTCCATCAAAAATAGAATATCCATGTAATCTCCTTGCTTGCCAAGAAATGTAAACCCTCTGCATCCTTTGCTGCACCCAGCGCATCCACCTTTATGCAAAGTCAATACTTTATCGCCTGATTTCTCAAATTGTTCGAATGCCTTTATCAGTTTACTGACAAAAAGATACTTAGGAAAGTCCTGATATGTTCTATCATTTTTTAAAAAACTATCAATCATTTCTATATCCAAATGCGCCCAAAAATATATGATTGCATCTAATCTTGTTTGTGGTTTTGCTGCTAATGCTTTTTCACTAAATAATTTCATTTGCTTCACTTTACACTATTGTTTAAATCAAATATTAAAAAGAGAATATTAAATCGAATGAGATAAAAACCCTGAAATTTTACTTTTAGAATTTGAAATGTTACTATGCATAACTATAGCATAACTACTATCTCCTATCCCATTTGAATTTAGCCAATTGCTCCAAATACATTTTAGCATAGCAGTTTCATTTAAATTATTTTCACTTTTGCTTCTTACTTCAGAAACACAAACTGAAACAAATTTCAAAGGTTCATCTACTGGCAATATCCCATAACCAGATTTCTTCATCTCTGCTTCCCAATTTATATTCTCTCTCAATTTTGAAATAAAATTTGTAGTTGTAGAAAGTACTCCTTTATTTAATACTGCATTTCTATTTTCAAAATCGAAATAACCATCTGTAAGTACAATTACTTTTGTATTCACCTTTTCGCTTAGAAGACTTGGAAGTGATTCATTAAAAAACTGCCACAAATTACTTCCTTCATAATTTTTGGTATCATTCCCTTTATAAGCTGAAGAATAGAGAGAGTCAAGTTTAGACCGGAGGGATACATTAAACTCTTTTAGCCTTTTAACACGTTCAGCTTTTTTAATAATATCTAAATCGATTGTTAACTTTTCACTTTCTACATCTTTATCAAAAGGAAGTTTCTTTTGATGAGCAATACAAACCTGAAAACGATCTTTAGAATTCATAAGCAAATGTGATTGTGCTTGTTTTTGAAATTCATCAAAGGCTTTTATTATTAGTTCTTTATCTGTTTCTATTTGGCCAGGTTGTATGATTCTATCGGATAGGTCTAATAAAATCACAATCTGAACAGGCTTACTTTTAGAAATTGGTGCTTTGTCTTTCATTTCAGAAGAATTGCTTTTCAGATAAAAGGACATCGCAATTACTCCCAGTAAAAAAATGGCTGCTATTAATATTTTAATTTTCATGTTTTTAGTTTGATTGATTTTGAAATTGTGTTTCTGATTTTTTCAAGCCTGAGTTTTTAAATTCAGCCATTACTGTTTCGCTTAGGGCTTTCAACTCTGTGTTGTTTTTAAGATTAGCGATAAAGGTTAACCACCCACTGTAAAATGCTGTGATTCTTTTTTCTAAATCACTTACATTATAAACTATGTTGTTAAGTTGCTTTGTTTTTCGTTCAATTGTTTGAATGATACTCTGAATCTGACTTTCGATTACAATAGCACCTTTTTGTTGTTCTTCTATTTTAGACAATAGATCATTTTCTTTATCTCTTAATTGTTCTTTCTGAATGCGAACTACTTCATCTAAATCTTCTTTATGGTATTCTTGTTTTATGGCATGCAAAATTAAACTCCATCCTAAACAGGTGAAAAAACCAAGGAACAATACCAAGTAAAATCGGGGACTCTTGTAAAATGCCCATGACTCATCTGTCATGCCATTTAATGTTTGAATTACATGGCTATTGTATTCAATAAAGTAAGCCAACAAACAATCAGCAATAAGTATCAATAAAATTGTTCCAATTACATATACAGCACGATACTTTTTGTCTGCTTCAAATACAATATGCAGTACCATACCAAATACAAAAAATATGATAGGTGCAAACCAATGTAAGTTAAACTCTAAAAATGCTTGCTTATTAAAAACTGTGTTTAAAAGATCTGAGATATTATCTGCATTAGCATCACTTACGGCTTTTGCCATATCTTTAAAAAATGCAGTATGAAATGCACTCATGTAGAATCCATAAAGGAAAATGGAAGCCATGATAAATACTGGCCAGTAAAGTTTAAGATTAAAGCTACTCTTCTGTTCAATGCCATTTTTACGAGCACGATCTATATCTAAATCGGAGGCTTGCTTTTTGATATAATTTACTTGCTCTTTAGTAGCAGGAATTTCTACTTCCTTAATTTTTCGATGCTCGGCTTCTTTTAAAGACTTCTCCTCAAACAATTTATCAATTTCCGCCTCACGCTTTTCCAGTTCCTTCAGCTGCTCGTCTTCATTTTCATTTACTGAATCAATAAATCCATTTTTTATATCCTCTAAATAATTTTTTAAAGCAGCAGGTTCAGCACCCGTAGCGCCTGCTTGCCTAAATCCATATTCTTGTAAATCAACTCGTATTATGGTGGGAACATTGTTACTTTGAGTTGTCTCAACATTATTGCTATTTGAAGCAGCAGTGGCTTTGATTAGGTTTTCTATGCTATTTAACATTATTGTGATTTTAGTAGTGAATTAATTAAGTGAAGGTTCGTTTTGTTGGGTTTCTAAGAATGCCAAGAGGGGTTCATTGTGGCGATAATCAACAGCTATTATAGCTGGCAGATATTCATCAAAACTTCGGAAGTTGGTTTGTATTAGATGATATAGACACTGCTCAGACAATTCCACATCTGAGTAAATACCTGCGGTTTGGTAACTTACTTCGCCATCGTTAAAGTCCATGCTGAATTTTCCCAATATGATATTGTAGTTGATTCGATTTAGTAATTCACACATTTGCAATTGCTGAGAAAGAGGAGTATTTATGGGGCAAATACTGATTATCTGGATTATTCTTTTCTCCTCCTGAATGCCAACAAAAACTTTCCAGTTGCCATTTTCTCCTGTTACTCCGAATTCAAAAACAGAGCGTTCGTTGTGATAGGTAAAATTGAATTTCCGCTCTTTTAGGTGGGCGGTCACCATAGTGTGTAAAGTTTTCATTTTGTTTTTGTTTAAGTGTTTGTAATATTGAATTGATACACTTAATACCAAAGAGTTGAAAAAGGTAACAGGAATGGGAATTTTTTTTTTGAAGAAGGTTTTAAGTTTAGTATTCTATACTTTTTCCTATGTTTTATTATACCTGATACTAATACCCTCAATTTGTAAATCACAAAGAATTGTTTTAAAAGAAAACTTTTCTGATAATCAACGTAAATGGGAAGTGGGCAAAGATGATCATGAGTTTTCTACAGTTAAGGACGGAGAATTCAAAATAGCTTCTTACGATAAAGATAAATGGCATTGGTTTTTTATAAATACTGACTTGCAAAGTAACAAGGAGTGGATACTAAATGTAGATGTTCACATAGATAGTATTAAAGGTAATAATGCTTTTTGTGGTATAATTTGGGGGGCAAAAGATGCTCAAAATATGTTACAGTGGCTATACTACCCTATATATAAATCAACCAAGGGAGTTATCTTGCAAAAAAATCAACTCGAAGACCTATTTCCATTTAATTTTCCAAGTTTAAATGACTCTCTCAATATTCACTTTAAAATCCTCCATTCAGACAGCTCATATTGGTTCCTGCTAAATGATATAATAATTGATAAAACTGAGGAAGATATTTTTTTAGGCAACGGTATAGGTTTTATATTAGGGGGGAGAATTCAGGTTTCTGCCGACAACCTTGAAATAAAGGAACTAGAGAAAAACAGTTCAATTATTCAAGATAACAAAAATGCATTTTCAAAATTATTGAATAACAACTCTGAAATTGAAAGAAAATGGGATTATTACTACAATAAAGCAAATCAAATTCTTGGAAGAGGAGATACACTTAAATCACTATTAACAATAGACAAAGCCGATTCATCTATTAAAAATGAGTTTTATACAAAAGATACGCTAGAGTATTGGAGGCACAGAAATCCCATTGCTTCATTTTTAATTGATGCTGGTGAGTATTTGAAGGCAGAAGAAATATTGAAAAAATGCATTTCAGTTTTTGATTTAGCAGATAGTATAAACACTACAATGTACCCTACTTTACTATCTAATTTAGGGTTATGCAATTCTCGAATGGGAAATTACTCTGTTGCAATACAACATTACAAGGATGCACTTGAAATAAGGAAAAAAATACTTGGATGGAAAAACGAGCGTACAATAAAATCAGCAGAAGACATTATAGCTGTTAACCTAAAAACAGGGGAAACTGGATACTCAAACAAGATTTATAAAGAGATGTTGATTGGAGTTGCTTCTGAATTAGGTGATACAAGTGAAGTTTATATTTCTAAAGCAGAGGACTACGCAACTTATTTACTTTCAATTGGCAACTTTTCCGAATCATTAAAGTGGTATCAAACTGAATTGAACAATAAACTAAGGGGGAATCATGATTTGCCTTCTCAATTGATTTTACCCGTATACTTTATAGGAAAAGTTTATTTACAAATGAATAATTTAGATAGTTCTAAATACTATTTCAATGAGGCAAATAACCTTGCAAAAAGAGCTAATGATAAACATTCATTAGTAATGACTTCTGTCGCTTTAGCTGAAATTTATCGTTTGAATAATGAGAACAGTAAAGCAATAAATATTCTTAAAAAAAACTTTACTGAAAATTCAAATGGTGATGATACTCTATACTTCAACAACAACATTGGAAGTATTTATTATGGACTTGGCAATTACAAAAAGGCATTAAAATATTTCATCAATTGTTTAAGATATACTGATAAGTATTTTGATTATTACCTACTTCAAGAGCGTCACTTACTTATTGTACTATATAGTCATATAAGTGAAGCATACTTTAAAACAGGTGACTACATTTCTTCATATCAATATTCGATATTGACTCAAAAGTTAATTTATATTGAGCTGAACGGTAATAAAGGAATTCTTTCAGAATCCGACTACTATTCATTTTTCAATTTATATCGCGATAAAATTGACAGATTTAACCAATTATCTATATTGTTATATAACAATATAGGAACTGAATCCCACATTATGCCATTCCGAGATGTGTTTAGATTTAACGAAATATATCGATATCCAACATCATCAAAAAGCAGTGATTATTTATTAAAAAATCTACTTTTTTCAGACGATTCTTTATCACAATACATCAAGAAACTTAATCAAATGTTATTGAGACAGTCAGCTATTTATATTAGAATTGTCTCATTCCCTTTGTATGAAACTGGTAATGGTTTTTTTGCAATAATTATTGATGGTACTACTAATTTCCCTATTGTTGAAAAAATTGATTTAACCACTACACTTGAAACCATATTTGCAAAACAAATAAGCGCAAAACAAGCCTTAACAGTCTCTGAAAATTTATCTTATCAATCTTTTTGGTCCAAAATGGAACCACATTTTAGGGGAAAGAAAAAAATATATTTCGCTCTTGGTGGTATTTTGAACAAATACAATATTGAATCTATGGTTTTTGTCGATAGTGTAAACAAAAGACATTATTTAGGTGACCTATATAATATTGAAATTATGAATAGTAGTTACGATATATTTAATAAACATGAAGTAACAGATACTACGAAAAATATAACTCTTTTTGGTTATCCAGATTACACACTTAATGTAAATGAACAAACAAGATTGGCTAAACAAATTGGAGTAGATACAAGTACACTTTCTTATATGCGAGGCAATAATGTAGTAACTAGCTACTATAAATTCAATTCTTTGCCAGCTACAAAAGATGAAGTAGAGGAAATTGGAGAACTACTTCAAAAAAAAGGTTGGGAAGCTCAAATTTATACTGGTAGCAGAGCATTAGAAGAACAGTTAAAAAAAGTAAAAAGTCCTAGAATATTGCATATTGCAACGCACGGTTTTTTTGCTGAAGACATAAATCTTGAAACACAGAAAACATTTATGGGCACGGATAGCAAAACAGTATTGGATAATCCAATGCTGAGAAGCGGTCTTGCTTTTGCAGGTGCAGAAAGAACACGTACAGATACCACACACGAGCAGCTGCAAGGTATCGATGACGGTATTTTTACTGCCGAGGAAGCTCAATTCTTAAACCTTGAAAACACAGAACTAGTAGTGCTTAGTGCGTGTGAAACTGGGTTAGGAACTATTGTTAATGGCGAGGGAGTATATGGATTACAACGTGCTTTCCGTGCCGCAGGCGCTAAAAGTATTTTAATGAGTTTATGGAATGTAAATGATAATGCCACCAAGGAATTAATGAAAAGCTTTTATCACCATTGGCTAGATGAAGGAATGAACAAACACGATGCACTTTGGCAAGCAAAACTTGATCTTAGAAATAATGCTTCTCATCCTGAATGGGCATTACCTTATTATTGGGGAGCTTTTGTTCTAATCGGAGAATAAAAAAAAGAGGCTTTCGCCTCTCCTTTTTTTACTCCATTTTTTGAATAAAACTTATCGATAAACCGGGTAAGTATATTGGTAGCTTGGGGTGGTTGTATTAGAAGGCGTATAGCTAGGAGTAGAATATGTAGGAGTAGAATAGCTATTATAACTAGGCGAAATAGTACCCTGTGAGCCAGTATAAGGATTAACGTTCGGGTATGTGGAAAAATTGTCATTGATGGTGCTATTTGGAGCTGTACGGTAATATCCTTCTACATAAGTACCATTACTTCTGGTATGCCCACTTACATAAACGTGATTGGGATTTTGAGCAAATGTGCTTGTTAAGAATGTGAATACTGTAAAAAAGAGTGCGATTAAATTTTTCATAATGTTTGTTTTTGTTTTTAAATAAATGAATTGATACACTTAATACCACAGACTTGAAAAAGGTAACAGGTGAAACTGAAATATTTTAAAATAAAATTCTGGAGGCATTCCTATCCTATATGAAAACAGGCGAAACTAGGGGGATTATAAGTGGGACTATTGTCATTTTCGACTTTTCTTATACTAAGTAAATATTACTTTTGATCTCTATTTCACTCATGACAAAGAAGCTTATATCTTTTTTAGTGTTATTTTTAATTTTAGCTGTTAGCTCTTATTCTCAAGTTAACAACTATAAGTATACTGTTGCTAAAACTGTGTATGAGAACTTAGTTACAGCTTATGGTATCAGCAAAACCCCTCCAACTCTAATAATAAAACCCAAGGGATTAACTGGCCGGCAACAGATTCTAATGTATTACCCAGGCGAACACCCTAAAATTGTTATGGATGAGCAGGTATATGACCTTTGTGTTTCAATGGGTAAAGATTCCATAAATGCTTTGGCAGCTTTATTAGGTCATGAATTAGCACACCATTTTAAAGACCATAATTGGTGCAGTAGCTTCTCTTTTCTATTAGGAGATACTAGTAGACTCATAAAAGAGATAAAAGAGGCAGATAAAAAGCAAAAAATAAGTTTTGAATCACAGGCAGATGATAATGGTATTTTCTATAGTTATATAGCTGGCTATCCTACTAATGATGTGATGCCAAGATTATTAGAATCCATTTACAGCCATTACAAAATGCCTGACAAATTACCTGGTTATCCCTCCAAAAATGAACGTATAGCTATAGCAAAAAAGCGGGCCGAAGAAGTAAGTAAACTCATTCCAATATTTGACGCGTCTGAATTCATGTTTTGTCTTCGGGAATATTCTCAAGCATATTCTTGCTTAAACTTTTTAGCTGAAAAGTTTCCATCTAGAGAAGTGCATAATGATGCAGGCGTTTGTAAACTTTTAAATGCCGTAAATTATATAGGATCAGACTTACTTCCATTTATGCTACCAATAGAATTTGATCCAAATACCAGACTGAAAAACACAGGGGATAGAGGAGGCAATGAATTAGATGAGCGAGAAAAAGAAAGAATAAAAACGGAAAATATAAAAGCTGCACTTCTTCAGTTTGATAAAGCTATTCTAAGAGACCCTTCCTATACAAATGCAAAAATCAATAAAGGTTGTTGTTATTTACTTCAGAAGAATAACGCTTATGCTATTGGCATTGCTACTGAACTAATAAACAATTCCAATGGATATTTAAACTCCAATGATTTATCGAAAGCCTATACTTTGAGAGCTATTGCATATTGGCAAGACAATAAAAAAGAAGAGGCGATTCAAGATTTTGAAAAGGCAAAAAAAACAAATGACAATTCAATAACAAGATATAATTCTGAAATACATCAACAGTTAAAAAAAAGTACTTTGGAGGCAGTATTGTATTTTGTATATAATTACTTCAAAAGTGACGATAAAAAAATATTGAATCCAGAAAAGGCTCTAAATCCTAATCAAGAGAGTATAAATGGACAAAATGCAAAGAACTATTCATCCTCTAGTCCATCAAATTCAATTCGAATTTATTCAGATACTTCTGCCTTAATTAATGCAACTATTGATAAAACATTTGGAAGATTGCATTTTTTGCAAAATAATTATCAAGGTAATTTTCTTTTTACGAAACAAGGGTATTCATTAAAAACCGCACAAGGTATAATTCTTGGCTCTTCTAAGAAAACTGTAGAAGAGAAATATGGAGAACCAACTTACAAACTCAGTGTAGTGAATGGAGAATATTATATTTATTTAAAATCCAAAATTTCTTTTTTGATTGATAAGAAAGGAAATGTAAATAAGTGGTTTCTATTTTATACTAACTAAATTATTTTAATGAGATATTTATTCAGCATTTGGAAAGACAAAAGGAATAAAAGATAAAGATTTTGGGAGGACTTACGATTTCAAAGACGTTGAATTTCTTTAAGACTTGCTGCTTCTAATGGCCAAATATCTTACTTAGATTATGATACGAAGGTGGCAAATATTGTTCGAGTACTTATTTCTGACAGAAAAGATATAATCAGTAAAACAATACTTTACTAACTATTACCTCCCTTTTAGAAATCTAATAGTGAAGCAAATACCCATCCTGTTTTAGTTTCACCCCCATAATACCCTGAATACTCTGTATAAGTTACTTTTACCCATGAACCACTTTTACTCAAAATATTAAGTGTAGTATATGCTGGTATAGTTGTTATAGCTGCATAACCTGTAGAAGGTCCTGATCTTAAATTTACGGAGGCATTTGTTGCAGCTGTGCCAGAAGAAGGGATTGTTCTAGTTGAATGAGTAGCGCTTTGTTGAGTATTTTCATACCCCCATCTTACTCCACAATGAGGGCATCTCATTCCAATAGTACTGTTACTAGAAACAGCTCCACCACAGCTCCCACAACTTTTGCTAACAGTGGTAGTATGGGTTTCAAATTGACTACTGCTTGATGGGAAAGACTGACTAAATCCAGAAAAGGTAATGGCAGCAAATAAGATAGTAATTAAAGTTTTCATGTCGTGTTTTTTAAGTGTTTAGAATGATTTATACACTTAATACCACAACCTTGAAAAAGGTAACAACAAAACTTAAAAAAAATTGAAGGGAGTAACTGATTTTAGCCCGATATCTGCTGGAGCTTCCTTTTTACTAAATACAGAACGGTAAAAACAATAGGAGTTATTAGGATGAAAAATAACAAGAAATAGTTTCAAGATTTTCTGAATTTATGGATTCCAATTTACGAAAAAAAGACACTTAGAATAAATATCAAAATATACCAACATATAGGGTGCTTTAAAAAGTTTTTCAAATAAATCTTTCTATTATTATGTTACCTTTTGCTAACCTTGGGTATAAATGAAAGCAACCTTAAATACTTTTACTGATTCCGACATTATAGAAGGAGTTAAGAACAATGAAAATTGGGCTTTAGATAAACTCTATAAATTGAACAGAGATAGTTTTTTCAATTATGTACGTATGAATCATGGAAATGATGACGATGCTAGTGATGTGTTACAAGATGCCGTGATAGTGGTATATGAAAAGATTGTACAAAACAAATTAGAGCTGACTAGTAGTTTAAAAACCTATTTAACATCAGTATGCAATCATATTTGGTATAATAAACAAAGAAAAAAGGGTAAAATGGTTAGGATGCCAGATTTTTTTGAGGAGACCATTGCAGATGATATTTCCGATCAAGAACCCTTGAATGAGATTCAAATTAAGCTTATGTCTCATTTTGAAAAATTAGGAGAAAAATGCCGTGACCTACTTACTGAAAGATTTTGGAAAAAGAAAAAGATGAATGAAATAGCGGATGGATTAGGAAAAAATCTACAAGCAGTAAAAATGGATAGCTCCAGATGTATTCAAAAATTGTACGACATGTTTGATGGGAAAATGGCAACCATATGAATGAAGATTTAATAGAACGCATACAAAAATATCTTTCTGGTGAATTTTCAGAAGAGGAACGAAGTTTGTTTGAAAGTGAAATAAATAGTAGTGAGGAATTAAAAAAGCAAGTTGATTTTCTTAGAGATTTAAATATTGTAATAAAGACTAACTCTAGGACTGATCTTAAAGAAAGAATGCAGGAGATCGAAGCAGAATTGCAGAATGATGAAGCAATTCTAGAAACTGCTGCAGCACGTCCTGCAAACGCTGCACCTGCTTCAAGTGCTAATTCTGGCCCTACTATTTTATCCTATTTTGCAATAGCTGCTAGTGTTTTGTTGGTTTTGGGAATGTTTTTTTTATTTAAAGATTCCATTTTAAAACAGTCAAAAGAAATTGCCAAAACAGAACAAGGAAAAGTAGAAAAGGATAGTACAACTCAAGTGTTTTTTGGGGAAATACCAATCACTTCTATTTCAGATAGTAAGTTTGGTTTTGTAAATGATACATCCAAAACAGTTTTACATTTAGTTATTGAGAAGCCTATTGTTATTGATTCGACAACAGTTGGTGATTTTTACAAGCAAAAAAACGATACTCTTTACCTAAGGTCTTCCGAAACAAATATGAAAACTAAATTGTATGAGTTTTACATTGAAGAGGCAAGAGTAGAAAAAGAAGATAAAAATGGGCAAGTAATTGAAGTAATTAAACCTGAACTGAAGGGCTTTTATTTGGAAATCTCAAATGAATTTTACGAAATAAAAAATAGCGCTAACTATGTTCCAATGTTTAAAGTGGATAGTGCGAAAAAAGAATTATTGCAATTTTATACTAATAGAAAATGAGGCTTTTATTGGTTGTATTCCTACTTATAGTTTCTAGTGCAATGTTTGCTTTAGAAGAAAAAGCCACTTATTCTGTTATTCCATTGATGGAAGCTATCACTCACAAGAAAGTGAAATGTATGGTAACAGGTTCATATAATCCCAATAAGTATCTACCTGTATGTGATAATAGCGGTATGCATTATGGTAAATGCATGGACGTAGTTATTGAAAGTCTCTTAGATACTTTTATTGTATTGAAACTTGATGCTGGCACAAGTCTAGTTCCTGATGACTCTTCACTTCAAACAATGTATGTAACAAAATCTGTAGAATTACCCCTATATGCTAAAAGAACAATTCCATATAATATTTATGCTATGTGCGGACAAATGCATGATCAATCACCTTATTATGGAGCAGTATACAAGGTTGGCAAATTAGCTGATTCAATTGTATTAAACGCTGTTAGAATTATCGAACAAGAGTATTTGCAAAATATAATTGGACAACATTTTTTATGGTCTATAACGGACAATGCTAGCAAAGAAGAACTTATTAAGTATGGAGGTGATTCGGTTAGTCTAAATCGCACATGCAAATTATTAAAATCAAATAATATTAGCAATCGTCTAACCGAAGAACTAGCTATTCAAAATACTAACAGTAACGTAAAGCCTGCTTATATGACAATTAAAAAATTGTACTTCTATGCAGGAATTTTATACTCATTACTAATAACTGGAGGTTTAGTGATTCTTACAATCAGTATTTATAGAAAAAGAATAAGAGTTTAATTCAAAGGGCCAATGTAGAATTGACTTTTACTTCAAGCTCTGTTTAAAGCTCTACTTTGAGCTTTTAGCTCTTAAGTTTAAATTGAACCAGGTTGCTTTTATCTCTTTTCGATTAATAGGTTTGAGCTATACAATTTTTACTATTGAAGGGTTTCCCTTAAAATAAAATGGAGATATTTACAACTGAATGAAAAAGATTTTAATTACTACTTATTTACTATCCTTCTTTTTAGGTGCGTTTGCCAATGCTCCTATTTCAGTATGTTCTTGGAATCTTGAAAATTTCGGGAAATCAAAAAGCGATACTACAATTGAGTTTATTGCTAATACAGTAAAAGACTTCGATGTTGTTGCAATACAAGAAGTAGTTGCAGGTTATGGAGGTTCACAAGCCGTAGCTAAATTATGTGACGTGTTGAATAGAAAAGGTGCTAAATGGGATTACACGGTAAGCGACCCAACATCCTCCAATAATTCTTATAAAGTGGAACGCTATGCTTTCATCTGGAAGACGAGTAAACTAAAAAAAATTGGTGATGCATGGCTTGAAAAGCAATATAGTATGGAGATTGATAGGGAACCTTTTTTTGCCACCTTTAAATCAAGCGATAAGCTTTTCACTTTAGTTAATTTCCATGCAATTACTAAGTCAAAACAACCCGAAACAGAGATTAAATATTTTAAGTTTTTACCTGCTGAGTACCCTGATTTAAACTTACTTTTTTGTGGAGACTTTAACTGTCCTCAGTCACACACGGTCTTTAATCCATTAAAAACTATGGGCTACAAACCCATTTTTTCTGGACAAAAAACATCATTAAAACAAGAGTGCGTAAATGATGAATGCCTTTCTTCAGAATTTGACAATCTGTTTTTCAATACAGCCAAAGTCACTTTTATTAAATCTGGTGTAATTGCTTTTTACACGAAATTTCCGGTTCTTCAAGAGGCGAGAACTATCTCAGACCATATCCCTATATTCTTCACCTTTTCTTTAAATTAAGTAAGCGGGGAGGTTTAATTGATTAAATCTTAGTATAAAGTGATGTTACAATTATTGTAAGTACTATATCAACTCGACCGATATAATGCAACAGACCATTATATTTACATTCCCTTACAAGGAATGGCAAGTATTTACACGAGACGCGAAAGCACTACTCAAAATCAATCAATTTCAGGTCCTATTGTATTTCTGAAATCAAATAGTTTTGTCTGGAGTAAGAAACAACTTGTGGCGCAGGAATCGACTACAGATGAAAATCCTATTCAATATTTATTCGAGCGTCAATAGTAGGAATATAAAACTATTACATGCTAATGGTTTTATTCGCCATTTCGTCTTACATTTGTTACATGTTAAATCTTGATTTTTTTTGACGCCTTTTTCGCATGAACTTGTGTCACTTTTGACCAGTCAAAAGTGGTCTGTCTAAATCTGTAGAGGGTAGTCAGTTTCACCGGATTTTGCAGTCAAATCACAAAAACACACTAAAACCATGAAAAACATCTATGTTCTTTTAATTTTCTTAATTCACATCTTTGAGGTTAAAGCACAAGCCCCGTCTATACAATGGCAAAAAACATTAGGCGGCAGTAGTGCTGAATTTGCATCCTCCATTGTTCAAACATCTGATGGAGGATATATTGTGGCGGGCAATGCCAAATCTAGCGATGGTGACGTTACAACTAATCTTGGTGGCGGTTATGGGGATGTATGGATTGTAAAATTAAGCGCTATTGGTACTATACAATGGCAAAAATCTTTGGGAGGTAGTGGAAATGATGGTGCTACATCAATTGTGAAAACTAGTGATGGGGGTTATATAATAGCTGGGTATACACAGTCTACTGATGGTGACGTTACGGGGCTTCATAGCATCAATAATAATGATTATTGGGTAGTAAAGTTAAGTAATATCGGAACAATACAATGGCAAAAAACTTTAGGAGGAAGTAGTCTTGATGTAGCATATTCTATCATTGAAACAAGTGATGGAGGTTACGCTATAGCAGGAAAAACGCTATCTAATGATGGCGATGTTACTGGTAACCATGGCGGGTATGATTTTTGGATTGCGAAGTTAAGTAT
>Ga0116191_1001471_pt1 | contig 19085 bp, 21 predicted proteins | sample AD_UKC111_MetaG_FD_89897 | JGI IMG/M metagenome (GOLD analysis project Ga0116191, IMG submission 89897) | Active sludge microbial communities of municipal wastewater-treating anaerobic digesters from Hong Kong - AD_UKC111_MetaG | ecosystem: Engineered > Bioreactor > Anaerobic > Digestate... | reverse complement strand
AGCGAGTAGCCAGCAATATGTGGTGTGCCAATTAATACCAATCGAAGCAAGTCCGTATTGATAATTGGCTCACCTTCCCAAACATCAAGTATTGAGTTCGAAAGATGTTGTTCACGTAAAGCGCTTATCAACGCTTGCGTTTCAACCACAGGACCTCGCGAAGAATTGATCAAGACAGCGCCTTTTTTCATGCGACGAATTTTTTCTTCATCGAAGAGATGGAATGTCGCATCAATTCCAGATTTCGTTAAAGGAACATGGATCGTGATGATATCTGCATCATACAGTTCTTCTAGAGGGCGATATTTTGGATCGCCTGTTGCACGAGCTAACGGCGGATCGTTCAATATCACATTCATGCCTAATGTTCGTGCTACCCGCTCGACTTTGCTTCCAACGTTTCCAACGCCAACAATTCCAATTGTTTTTCCAGCAATTGAATTCCCTGTTCGATGCGACCATGTTAGCAAAGCAGCAGCAATGTATTCGGCAACTGAATTTGAATTGCTTCCTGGCGCGCTAACAAAAGTAATCCCTTTCGATGCTAAATATGCTTCGTCGACATGGTCGGTACCAATTGTAACAGTTCCAACGAATCGTACTTTACTACCTTCTAATAGTTGTGCGTTCACTTTTGTTTCGGAACGCACAATTAAAAGATCGGCATCACGAACATTTTCGGCAGTTACCTCGAGCGTATCGAGAGGTATAACTTTCCCAAGATGGGAAAAAGCTTCTACGACTGCAGGCGTATGTTTATTTACAACAATTGTAGGCATAGAAATCGCTTAGACGCCAGAGAATGCTGAGAATCCTCCATCAATCGGGAGTACAATTCCAGTAACAAAATTCGATGCGGGAGACAGCAACCAGAGAGTAGCTCCCAACAAATCTTCAGGCACGCCAAAGCGAGCCATTGGCGTATGGTCAAGAATTCTCTTGCCGCGTGCAGTCAATTCGCCTGTTTCTTTATCGGTGAGCAAAAATCTATTCTGTCCAGTGATGAAAAATCCTGGAGCAATGGCATTGACCCGAATGTTTGGCGAGTATTCCTGCGCAATGCGCACTGCTAACCATTGAGTGAAATTGCTTACCGCTGCTTTTGCTGCAGAGTACGCTGGTATTCGCGTTAATGGACGAAAAGCGTTCATCGAAGAAATATTTAAAATTACTCCTTCTTTCTGTTCCACCATTAATTTACCGAACACCTGAGTCGGTAATAAAGCGCCAAGTAAATTCAGATCGGAGACAAACTTAAATCCTTCTTCTGGCAAATCAAAAAATGTTTGCGTCGCATCCGTTGTGGCTTTTGGACTGTTACCGCCTGCTCCGTTGATAAGGATATCAACTTTGCCAAAAGTTTGCAAAACTTCTTCAGCAGCTTTCTGAATTGTATCTCGCTTGAGTACATCGACATAAATTGCAGCTCCCTTTCCTTTTGTATCTTTAATTCGGTCCACAACTTTATTGGCAAGATTTAGATCACGGTCGAGAACAGCAACGTTAGCACCGCACTCGGCAAGAGCAACCGACATTTCACTGCACAGCACTCCGCCAGCACCGGTAACTACAGCCGTTTTACCGGCAAAATCATACATTTGAAGATATGGTTTCTTTTCCATACAACACACTCCTTAATTTATGTGTTAATTTTGTTTCAGTCTTTGATACGTACATATCATATTGATTATTCATAATCTGTTATGGGTTTATACTTCGGCACTAACGATTTCATTACAACCCATGCAATGAGATACGCAACCGCACAAATACAAAATATAATAAAATAGCCAGATTCGAGGCCTTCAAATCCCAGAAGTTTCATTTTCGTAGCGTCAGCGTAATCGAACAACATTCCAGAACCTTTGTTAATCAAAAATGAGCCTATGCCTCCAGCCATCCCTCCGATTCCTGTGATTGTAGCAACCGCTGATTTCGGAAACATATCGCTCACCGTAGTAAAAATATTTGCAGACCACGATTGATGTGCAGCGCCAGCAATACCAATAATAATTATCGGGAACCAATAGGAATAACCGCCCAGGAATTGTGCAAGGATTGCTAAAAGTGGGAAAAATGCAAAAATCAGCATCGCCAGCATTCTTCCTTCATAGGGATTCATTTTTTTCTTATCGACAAAGTATGTTGGCAACCATCCGCCAATAATTGACAGCATGGTAATCATATACAAAACGAACAAGAGCAATTGAGCTGTTCCGCTATCGGATCTCAAACCATAGACCGAACTTAAATACGCTGGCGCCCAGAACAGATAGAACCACCATACGCCATCGGTCATAAATTTCCCAAACGCAAAAGCCCATGTTTGTTTATATTTGAAGCATTGTAGAAATGTCATTTTTTTAGTTTGTTGACCAGCAGTATCTTTGGCCCCATGTTCTTTGTTGTCTTGAAGGATGTATTCCAATTCCGGTTTTTTCACCCAAGGGTGAACTTCAGGCTTCTTATATAAAAAGACCCAAAAGCCCATCCACAAAAAACCTGCGGCTCCAATAATCACAAAGGACATTTCCCATCCGTATGCGGCTGCGATCCTTGGAATTGTTAGCGGCGCTATCAGCGCTCCGATCGTTGCGCCTGAATTAAAAATACTCGTAGCGAAAGCGCGATCCTTTTTGGGGAAATATTCAGCCGTTGTTTTGATTGCAGCAGGAAAATTACCCGCTTCACCTAATGCAAGGACAAACCGTGCAAAGATAAACATCGTTACACTTACGCTTGTAATTTTTCCGATATCATCGACCGTCTTAATTATTTGTCTCGCTTCTTCAAATCCAACGAACCAATGACCCGTCAACACGCCAGATGTGGCTATTCCGCACAACGCATGGAGACAGGCGCCGAACGACCAAACACCTATTGCCCACAGGAAACCTTTCTTCGTATCTAACCAATCAACTAAGCGACCTGCGAATAATAAACATATTGCATAAAAGATGGAAAAGAAGCCTGTAATTGTTCCATAGTCATTGTTAGTCCAGTGAAACTCAGGAGCGATAAAATCTTTCCACGATAATGATAAGACCTGACGATCCAGATAGTTTATCGCCACACTAAAAAAAAGTAACGTACAAATAACCCAGCGGTACTTCCCAATTTTTTGTGTCTCAGAATTGCCATCCATAACGCGCGTTCCTTTCGTTATTGGTGATTATTAATGTTATAATTGTAGCCACGATGTTACATTAGTTGCAACAGCGCTCCCTGTATATCCAAATTTTTCAGCTAAAACTTTTTCGGGTCCCGAAGCGCCAAAGCGTTCAATGCCCAGTACCAGCAATGGCTGACGAAATACATCCCCCCAGCCAAATCCTCGCGCTGCTTCTACGACTACTACACGCGCCGAAGCTGGTACAATTTCTTCCTGTTTTTCTTTACTCTGTTTTAGAAATAATTCTCTGCTTGGCATTGAAACGACGCGCACACTATAGTTAGCTTCTAACAAGGGTGCCGCTTCCATTGCAACTGGCACTTCAGAACCGCTTGCAACTAAAACAACATCAGCTTTATTTCCTTTCTCTTTTTTAAGAATATATCCGCCTTTTGCAAATTCTTCTTTCGTCAATGTTTTTTCGCGATTGACAGCTCCAACTTTTTGTCTTGTTAACATTAAAGCAGTCGGACCATCTTTCCGTCGCAGCGCATAAGCCCACGCTAATGCAACTTCTTGAGCATCACACGGACGAAGATTTACAAGATTCATAATCGCTCTTAAGGCTACAAGTTGTTCAACAGGCTGATGCGTTGGTCCATCTTCACCAACAAAAATACTATCGTGTGTAAAGACATAAACAACTGGAAGTTCCATTAACGCTGCAAGACGAATAGGCGGACGCATGTAATCTGAAAATACAAAGAAGGTTGCACCAAACGGAATAAATCCGCCGTAGAGCGCAATACCATTCAGAATAGAGCCCATGCCATGTTCGCGAATTCCAAAGTGAAAATTATTTCCACTAAATGAATTTTTTGAGATAGAAGATTTATTTTTCAATAACGTGTTTGTGGAAGGATGCAAATCGGCTGAACCTCCGACAAATTCCGGCAACAACGAAACTATCTTCTGCATTACTGTACCAGAAATAGAGCGGGTAGCCCCCGACGCCTGTGTTACACTTGCAAGAAGTTCTTCCTCAAGATTCTCGGGAAGTTCCCTTGCTTGTTGACGATGCCATTCCTTTGACAAATCAGGATTTGCTTTTTCCCAAGCCTGAAACTGAGCTTTCCAGCTATCGTATTCTTTCTTCAGTTCGTTAATTCTATTTTGAAAAAGCGTCGTAACTTCATCTGGCACATAAAAATCTTGCTCAGGCCAATGGAGATTTCTCTTTGCAGCCTTAAGCTCTTCAACTCCTAATGGAGCGCCATGCGCTTCTGCTGTATCCTGTTTTTCTGGAGCTCCAAAACCAATATGTGTTTTAGCAAGAATTAAGGTAGGCTTCTCTTTTTCTTTTTGTCCAGCTTCGATTGCTTGTGCAATTTGACTATAATTGTGTCCATCAATTTCGATGGTCTGCCAGCCTAACGCCTGAAATCGCTTGGCAACATCTTCTGAAAAGGCAAGCTCGGTTTTTCCTTCTATCGTAATTCCATTGTTATCATAGAAGACTATTAAATTACCAAGTCCAAGATGACCCGCCAGCGATGCCGCTTCCTGCGTAACGCCTTCCATCATATCGCCATCGCCCGCAAAAGCATAAACATAATGAGCTCCAAAAATATTGTGTTGAGCTGCATTAAAACGAGCAGCCGACATTTTTGCCGCAATTGCCATACCAACCGCATTCGAAAATCCTTGTCCTAACGGACCGGTCGTTGTTTCGATTCCAGGAATCAATCCGTATTCCGGATGCCCAGCTGTTTTACTTCCCCATTGGCGGAATGATTTAAGATCATCCATCGTTACATCAAAGCCAGCAAGGTAAAGCAACGAGTACAACAACATCGAACCATGACCGCCGGAAAGCACAAAGCGATCGCGGTTAGGCCATTGCGGTTCTTGTGGATTAAATTTTAGATACTCCAACCAGAGAACAGCGGCACAATCCGCCATTCCCATTGGCATTCCGGGATGTCCGGAATTTGCTTTTTGAACGCCATCGGCAGATAAAAATCGAATTGTATTTGCAGCTGCTCGTAATTGTGCTTCATTCAACATCATAACTACACCTCGTTTCCTATAATTTGTGTAACATATTATTCTTCATTTGATGCAAATGGAAAGTATTCCTTTGCATTATAGTAACAAATATTCGACACCATCGTTCCAATTAGTTCAATATCGTTCGGAATCAAGCCAGCTTCCATCTCACGTCCTAAAATTTTGCACAATAACCGTCGGAAATATTCATGGCGTGAGTACGATAAGAAACTCCGTGAGTCAGTAAGCATACCAACAAACTGTCCCAATATTCCCATATTCGAGAGAGCTTCAATTTGCCTTTTCATTCCATCGAGTTGATCCAGAAACCACCAGGCAGCGCCATACTGAATCTTGCCAGGAATTTTTCCATCCTGAAAATTCCCTATCATTGTCGCCATCAACTCATTATCACGCGGATTAAGATTGTAGAGAATTGTTTTCGTAAGCTTATCCTGAGAATCGAGCCGATCTAAAAATTTTGCTAATGGTCGTGCAATTTCAAAATCGCCAATGGAATCGTATCCTGTATCGGGACCAAGAAGTTTTTTCATTCGGGAGTTATTATTCCGCAGCGCTCCTAAATGAAGCTGCTGAACCCATCCTCGCTCATAATCCATAATTCCAAATTCATACATCATTGCTGATTTGAATTTGCCAATTTCTTCTGGGGTCAGGGATTTGCCTTTCCGTGCATTCTGAACAATTTTTTGAACTTCTTTTTCCGTGTAATCATCTGCATAGGCAGTTTCAATCCCATGGTCCGATAAGCGGCAGCCATTTTCGTGGAAATAGGAATGTCGAACACGAAGAGCATAGATGAGCGTTTCGAAATCTTTTATTTCACAATTTGCAGCAGCTTCTAATTTATCGATATATGCATTGAACGCATCGATATCTTCTACCGCCATTGCTTTATCAGGACGCCATGCTGGAATGAGTTTTGTCTTCGTTTTCTTTTTCGTGTTCTCTTTATATGCTTGATGATATTCCAACGAATCAATCGGATCATCCGTCGTGCAGACAATTTCCACCTTCATTTTTTTAAGAATACCTTGAGTGGTAAAATCCTGCGTCGCTAATTTTGCATTACACTTTTCCCAAATTGTTTTCGCCGTGTCTTCGTTCAGCAACATTGTGTTGATGCCAAATGGCTTATTCAACTCAAGGTGAGTCCAGTGGAATAATGGATTGCGGATGGTCTTTGGAACTGTTCTTGCCCACATTTCGAATTTTTCCCAATCCGATGCAGCACCAGTAATATAGTATTCATCGACGCCACAGGTACGCATCGCACGCCATTTGTAATGGTCGCCGGCTAACCAGATACGCATCATGTTTTCGAATTGTCGATCTTCAGCTACTTCTTTGGGAGGAATATGACAGTGATAATCAATGATCGGCATCGGCTCGGCATACGTATGATAAAGTTGCGATGCTGTTTTTGTATCCAGCAAAAAATCAGGGTGCATAAATTGTTTCTTCATAATATATCCCTTTATATTGTGGAAATTTCTATCTGCATTCAATCCTGTTACACAATTTGTTTTTTAGCTGCTTTCACCCGGCTCGCCGAATTGTTTCCAACCATCAGATTGCCTTCAGAAGTGAATTATTACTTTCCAACAAATTATGATTTCAAAGCGCCATCGCTACATATTGCTCTATTCCATTGTGGAATATGCACGTCGTAAAGTATAACTATTTTTCTTTACCAATTCACATGGTAATATAAGTAATCGTCTGGAAAAATCGGCAACCAGTCCTTAGAAAATATTTGCAACTTGCTGGAGAATAGAACATTCTTTTTCCTATTTTGGGATCGGCTAGAAATCTATTCTCGCTTCCGTTATAGAATTACTAAAGAGCGACAATTTACTTAAAGGACTGCTTCCTTCATCAACAACTGCAACACCGACATGATCGCGTGGATGAATTTGGATCACCTGACGACTCATAAGTACTACACCTGAGCAAGATGAATTGCAAATCCGCCAATCTCGATATCGAGATAGACTGTCTGAAGCTTTCCGTCCTTCTCATTCTTTGTTTCAGGCTTGATACCGATGCCTTTACGACTGAGATATGCAACCGCTCGTTCAATCGAATTCGTTCCAATTGCAATGTGTCCGTGAGCTCCAAGATACTGCCGTTTTAATACTTCGAACTGAGCCCCGACAAAAATGGAACCTGTTGTAACATTCATCGGGAATCCAACTATGTTGAAAAGCTGTCCGGCAACATTCTCTGCTTCTTTTGCATCGGCTGTGTTAATACCTACATGGCGAAGTGAAAAGTTTAACATTTTGTTTATAGCTTGTGTTGCTCGACGAGTGATTTCATCATACTGATTATTTTTCAGTAAATCAGGTTTCACCATCCAGCTTCCGCCGCATGCAAGAACACGAGAAAAACTTAAATAATTATTGAGATTGGTCTCATCGATACCACCCGTTGGAATAAATGAAACCGAACGGAATGGACCGCTGATCGCTTTTAGATATTCAATCCCGCCATTTGCTTCAGCAGGAAAAAATTTGACAACATCAAGACCATACTCAACTGCACGACTCAATTCCGACGACGTTGCAATCCCTGGCGTTATAGGAATATTTTCTTTCAGGCAATATTCTACAATTGTTGGGTTTAGACCTGGTGTAACAATAAATTGTGCACCGGCGCCCCGTGCAGCTTTAACCTGCTCAATCGTCAATACCGTTCCAGCGCCTAATAACATCTCAGGGAATGTTTTTGCAATGCGCTCTATTGATTCACGCGCAGCTGTTGTACGAAATGTGACTTCTGCTGCCGGCAATCCGCCTTTCATCAACGCATCCGCAAGCGGTTCTGCATCATCGGCTCTTTCTAAAACAATAACCGGTAAAATTCCAATTTGCCCAATTCTTGTGAATATCTCTTTCATACTTTTCCCTTCATAATAAAATGCTACAGCAACTCTTTCATCGAGAATCCATCCATATCTTCGAATACTTGATTCTCACCGCCCATAGCCCAGATAAAACTATAATTTTTCGTACCAGCGCCAGCATGGATTGACCAAATAGGGGAAAGCACTGCTTGTTCATTTCTCATAATTATATGCTTTGTTTCAGAAGGTTTTCCCATCAAATGAACAACGAGCGAATCTGGATCGAGATTAAAATACATATACACTTCCGAACGTCGCTGGTGCGTATGCGGCGGCATTGTATTCCAAACGCTTCCTTCCGCAAGCTCTGTCAATCCCATCACCAATTGGCAACTTTTGACTCCGCGAACATGGAAGTAGCGATTGATCACTCTATCATTTGCTGTTGCAAGACTTCCTAAATGTTCGTGTTCAGCTTGTTCTATTGTAACATGGGTCGTCGGATATTCTCTATGGGCAGGATAGCTTACAAAATAGAATTTTGCCGGCTGTTCCTTACTTGCGCTTGCAAATATTATTTCTCGTGAACCACGCGAAATATACAAGCCATCTTTATGAGCCATTGAGTACGATGTTCCATCGACTGTGATTGTACCTTTGCCGCCAATGTTGATAACTCCAATTTCTCGGCGTTCTGTAAAATACTCCGCAGCCATTTCTTTCTTACTGCTCTGTAACTGAAGAGAACTTTTTACCGGAACCGCTGAGCCAGTGATAGAACGATCGATATCGGAATAAACCATTGGAATTGTATCCGGTGCAAATAATGTATCGATGACAAAAAGTTTCCGTACCTCTTCGGTTGACATATGCCGAAGACTGTTTGGATCAGTTGAAAAACGTACTTCCATCGTTACCATCCTTTCTTACTTATTCCCAATGAATAGCGGCTTTATATGACGATCGAACAAATTCTCTATTACATTCGATTCAATAACCTGGCGCGCAGATTTAAGCGCCGAGATGTACTCATCTCCCATTTCTGCCGCTACACGGAATGAAATATGAACAAGTTGACGAAAATCTTTGTTGAACTTTGGATCCTTTTGATTGTGCTTCAACGTACTCACAAACTCTTCTGAACTCCATTTGGCAACATCTGCGGGCTTCGGTAAATTGCTAACATTGATATCAACAACGGTTTCATAAGGTTTTCTGAGTTCTTCGATTCGCTCATACGCCTGACTATAAATTTTCTTCGCAATCTGCAAACCTTGAGCATCCGCCGCAAGTCCAATCACTTCTTCCAGCCAGGTCGTGCCTGCCGTTTTCAAATGCACGCCGGCATTATATTTCATAAGATGTTCGTGGATATGTGGATAGAGTGAAAATTTATCGCTGCCAGAGTGGACTGAGAGTTTCAATTCTTCCGGCAAATAGAATTTTTCTTTTGCAATATCGATAACAGCGATATCGCTACGGAATTCGCGCGAGAATGCATTCACATCGCCAACATAATCAATGCCTTTGAGAAATTCTCCTGAAAATTTCGGAGCAACTGTCTGCACTTTTACTCCGTAATGCGCAAGTCCCGCCAGGAAAAGATACAATTCAGGCGGCGTTTGAGGCTGTGTTGCTTCATCGACAGATACTTCTGTAATAAATTTCCCATCGCCTTTGCGATCTTTGATATATTCATAAATTCTTACAGCTTCAAGTAGTCCAGCAAGGTACTTTTGTGTAAACCGATGTAAATCCTCATTTGTAAGAGTGATCTCAGCATCCAGCGCAGGATGTTTCAATGCGCCTAATGCAGGCTGGAGAATCTCGATAAATTTTTTGCTTTCGCCTTCGCTTGCCGGTCTTCCAATAAAATCCGCAACATCGAGAGTAAAGAAATTGCAATCGGCAAGAAAACGGTCAACTGTTTTAATCCCAATATGATCGGCATCGACAAAATATGGCAATTTCCAATTCTCGGATTTTACAGCTTCATCGGCTTCAGTCCGCGTCGATGATGGCTCGGTGCCAATAATTGTATGCTCTCGATTGGATTTGTTCCAGACAGGAATCACTTCAACGCCATAATCTAAGGCTTTTTTCATCGCTCTTACTTGAGCTTTCCCTTCCATACCAAACCGATCGCCAATTCCCATCGAAAAACGTCCTAATTTCAATCTTGCATTGTCCATATTCTTTACCCTTTCATTTTAAGATGAATAGAATGCGAATAACAAAGTAATTTATTCGCTGGTAATTACAGCAAAAATTTTTGTTGCATTGATTATGAAAATATTTCCAGAAAAACACAGCGCCAATAATGCTACTGCCACTAACGTGTGTTTAAGATACAACTAAATAGTGTTTTTTTCTACAAAAATTAGAAAAATATTTACACTTCTTTTATGATTTGAGGGATTACTCTGGAAGAAATTTAGATACCAAATCTTACTCTCACAAATGGATGATACTTCGATGGAACGAAGTAAACTTATTTGAGTATCATAATGCGATGAGTAGTACGAGCGCCATTCCATTCCATTACACAATAATATACGCCCGATGGAAAACGACTGCCATCGAATGGAATAGTTACTACTCCTTGTGCATTGACATTGCCTTCGAATAAAGTACACACTTTTTGACCAATTGTGTTGTATAAATTCAAAGTCGCGCGACCGCTAAGTGGAACCACAAACTCAATTTTTGTACTTGGATTGCAGGGATTGGGATAATTTGAAATAATTGGGTTCTCGACATTTCGTTCTATTTTTACTTCAATAACATTCGAGTAGTTGATGCTTCCATCTCCATCTATTTGCCGAAGCCGATATTGAAAACTTCCTGAAGTTACATCTTTATCAACAAATGAATAAGAATGAGGAATAGCAGAGGTTCCCGATCCTTGCGCAAAGCCAATTTTCTCCCACTCATCATTCCTTTCTTTCTTTCGCTCGATGTCAAATCCAATACAGAATGTTTCAGTGGCTGTTTTCCATTCAATAAGTACTCCGCCGCTTTGCACAGTAGCGTGGAATGTCGTAAGCTCGACCGGTAAAACTCCTTTTCCATCTTCTGTTCCATAAGAGACATCGTGCGGCAATCGTGTCGAGACGAGACGATATTTTGGATCTCCAATCACAACATCCATCCAGGAAATCGAAGGCGCTGATGCAAAGAATGATTCCGCTACCGTGTAACCATCCCCATACATCTGAAAGAGAATGCTTACATCCGTCATTGCGCTGGAATATGGTTCATACACATATCCTTTAACGGCAGAAGCTCCCTCAGCAATCAAATCCGCTACAAGAGATTGTCCGTACGTTGGGGGATAATTAAATGTGCGCCCAGAGGTTGATACATACGTTTCCGCAATTGCCCCCGGAAGCCATGTAAAATGTGGAATTGCATTAGTTGTGTACAAAGATTGATTCCGATCGTTACTTCCCCAGCTTACATAACCAAGCACATTTGTTATATTCGTCAGGAACTGTGTTGTTGTATCCAACACCGTAGAACATTGACGATTTTGTAATTGAAGAGCCGCCTTTTGCATGTTAGTATTTAAGTACAGAATCGACGAATTCCATGTTGGATCTTGATCAAACACAAATTGAGCATTCGATGGAATTGTAGCTGGAATGTTAGCGGTAGCCTCGACGTATCGAAGGATATCCTCTGCGCTATATCCATCCAAACGAGTAACAAGATAAATTCCATACTTCGCTCTGGAAAAGTCATCGCTCTTTTTATAGTATGGCGAAATACTTCTGCCCACCGTTCCTATCATCGTTGCATATTGACCAAGGATAAGCATAAGCTCGCTTTCCACTGAAGCATTTGCAGAGCTATTAGTATGAGACACTTTAAGAGGCATTCCTTTAGTTGTTACAAGATAATTTATGCTGTCCTTTAAATTCCGACTGATAAGAATTGCCTCTACCTGTTGACGCAAATTTTCAAAGGTAATACTATCGATTTCTTCATTCGTCGAAGTTGCAATACGAATAATGTTGTTTTCTGGAATCCCTCGATGCTCTGCGAAGTAAGTTCCAATTTGTTCCGATATCTCACTATTTTGATTTATGATAACAGCTACATCTCGATACGTTGCAGTTTGACCATTGCAAACATTCCATAGTGCAACGAGCGTCAACAATAATACAAATTTCTGTTTCCAAAGCGCTAACATAACTTTTCATTCCCTTTCGGAATGAGAATTCTTCAAGCGCTTTGCCAAATTATGCGCAAAGTGGAATTTGAACGGATGCTTATAGAATTTCTATTTTTAGCACAAAATCAAAAGAAAAGGATGAGTTATGAAGACAAGATGGCACTCGATAAATCCGTAGAATTTGTATTTTCTACAATCTATTGCACTTCAAAATTGGAAGATGAGATAGGAAGTTGAAACAGAGATGTTCTTAAGAATATTTTCGAGAAAAATTTTGCTTCCACTTGTTTGAGAGACGGAGAGTTACAATGTGACTGTCGCTACACCTTCTACTGTCTCTGTTATCTGAGTTATGCGTCCAAGCGAGTCTCGCTCATACGCCGTCTGAAAGACGACGCTACTATTACTTCGCTGTATAACCGCGAAGCTCGCCAGGTGTATTATAACTCTTACTCGTGGTTACATTCCCGTATTCATCATAATCAAAACGAGAGATTATCTCTCCGCTAGTTGCATTTATGACCATCCTTGGACTCCCTAAATGATCCGTCGCTACTCGGTAGATAGCGCCTGATTTTACTATATACTCAGATACATTCTCCTTCGTTGCATAGACGAAAACTGATGACATCATTATCTCAAATTTATAGGATTTTCCTCATCTGTACACCATCGCATCGGATTGTTTACAATATAGTCCCGTATATTCTCCAATTCCTTATCACTGCGAATTATCCGATCATAAAACCGTGTCTGCCAACGAAAATAATTCCATCCATTACGTCTGCATATTGTTGTAACTGCTGCCTTATATGTTCTGATAATTACAGATATTGTTCCCTTCCGGGGCGATAACCTTGTAGGGACGTTCAATTGAACGTCCCTACCTGATTCCTTGATTATTATTATTCCGTGAACATGGTTCGGCATAATTGCATATTCATCTAATTCTACATTCGAGAAATGTTTAGGTATATCTAACCAGCATTGCTGTGCTATCTCTCCCATGAATGTTAATTTCACCTCTCCCTCTCTGACATCCCCCAGAAAACATTCACGATTATATGTACATATTGTTACAAAATATTCACCAGGATTTGCATAATCGTAATCTCTTAAGCGTATTATTTTCCGTTGTCGTGCTATCATCCTTTGCCTTTAAACACCTATCCACCTTTTTTCAATCGTAATCCCTCGCACCAAATCTTGTTAGCTTTGTCTGGCTGTCATACAAACCACCTGTCCCGCTAAAAAACAGCGGGATTTCGGTCTTGTTATAGTTTATAATTGTGACCTCAACATAACCAAATGGCTGGAAATCGGGGTTGGTATTGTAAGTTACGTTTCCATATTCATCGTAGTCAATCCGTTGTGAAACACTTCCATTAGAGGCATTCACAACAAGTCTAATACTTCCTAAGTGATCAGTAATCAACCTATAGATTGTATTACTCTTTATCATATATCCGCCTGCAAATCTTGCTGTGATGTTTCCTGTGCTATCGAGTTCGGCTACCGGCGTTAGCTGTCCTGAGTATATCCACTTCTTAACTATCTGTCCGTTGAGCTTCTTGCCTATCCTGCGATTCTGTCCATCTATAATGTAATCAATTCTGTCTTTGTTCGGTAGAATGACTGTTATCAAATTTCCAAAGTAATCGTAGGTGTATCGTGTCGTGTCGCTTCCTTCTACTTTCATCCTCAACTCAACGTTTGGTGTGTAGAGATATTGAGTAGATGAGATGTTGAGATTTTGAGTAGTTGAGATTGAGAGAAGCCGATCTTGCGCGTCATAAACACCAGAGTCAACCTTGGTTGGTGTCCAATGACTCAATCTGTTCCCATTGGCATCCTAGGTATATTCAGATAATAGCGTGGCGTTCTTCCAAAATATCTCTAACTCGCCAACTTTGGTGCAACAATATTTATTTATTGAAGAAAAACAAGCATTTTCTAATAAAAACTTATTATAAACATTATCATTGATATTAATCCACAAAATAAAGTTATAATAATGCCTCTTTTCCAATATTTCCAACCTTTTTCAGTAAAATATTCCCTCTTTGCAAATGGTCCCATAACTAATACTTGTGAAATAGTTATATTTTCAGATAGGAAAGAAAAAGATCTAAACTGTAAGAAAATTCCAAATCCTCCGCCAATTATCAAAACCATAAAACTTACTATCTCCATATTAATCTCCAATTTTTTTCTCAATTCATGGTATTTTAATCATGGTCAAAACTACAGGTAATGGTAAAGCTGGTGTAGCTATAGCATCTGCCGTAAAATTAAATGAACCACCTGCACCAAAGCCAGCATTAAAACCTGCACCTATTGGAACCCAATTATTTTTTGGACTATCGAATACAATATTTGCTCCAACAGCTGCACCTACTTCTAATTCAACTGTGTTTTGATTACCATCTTTGCAAGGATACGGTTGAAACGATTCTAAAGAACCTTTTTGTACTGATGCTTCTACACCAATACTTGCGTTAAATCCAACACTTGGACCTACACGAGCAAATGCCATTGTTGTGCTTAAATCTGATAAACTTATTGCAAAACCAAATTCCCAATTGATTCCTAAATGTGCAAATGCAACTGCACCAGAAAATGCAATTGATAGCACACCTCCATTACTTTGTTTTCCATTACTATTTATTTGTTGAAATCCTAAAATATCAAAATAGTTCACCGGCTCATTCAAACAATATTCATACAAATTACTTTGCATTCCTTTAAACCCAATCGGGTCCTTACTCGTCCACCTGCCGATTGTTGCATCGTAATCCCTCGCACCAAATCTTGTTAGCTTAGTTTTAGTTTCATACAATCCACCACAGAAGCCAAACGGGGTAAAGTCAGGGTTGCTGTCGTAGGATACATTCCCATACTCATCGTAATCTAGTCTCTGCATCACTGTTCCTGTTGCAACATCTATCACCAAGCGCACTGAGCCAAGGTGGTCGGTAATGAGCTGATATTTGCTGCCGTCTTTTCGCGTTTGCAGCATAATCCCTAAACCCAAAACGCAAATATATAAATAAGCACATTAACTACTTACACAACAATCATTTTCCGTGCGATATATTTATTATCTCTCCATTCTTTTTCCTAACCACAATCTCAGCAACTCCTCCCCAAAAAGAATCTCTAGGTAAACTTCCATATACAACCCAATAGCCATTTCTTTCTACTGCTGTAAATGGCCTCTCCCTCTCTATGACATCCTTCCCATATACTCGCGACAAAATAATAATAGCAATCTCCACTGCAGTTATGGAATCAGGTATTACCCCTTCTGTAGGTATGTAATTATATTCTTTCTTCTCCAAAACTCTCGTAAGGTAATAATTTAGATAGTAATCTCTAAACCAAGCTCTTTTTGTACTATCAACTTGTGCAATTGAAATACTAAACCAAAAATTAACAAATAATACGATCACAATTACATAATATCTACACATTATATTCCTCCTCTCTACTATAAGCAATCACAAGGTACTTCTCCTTCCTTCTTTTTAGGATATGGAAGATTTCTTACTTCCCACGTCTTTGGATTAAACATCTTGATTATTCCTTTCGGTGTCCCCAAATATGAATTTCCCTTTATCACTTCAACTGAAACGTAAATATCCGAACCAGAAAAGTTCTCATTATTCCAACCAACTGTTCTCCTGCCATGCGTATGATATATCGCAACTGCATTAATAGGTCGCCTTATTGCACCACCACTCTCTGATAACTGTATAGGCTCTGTATATGAATATGTCCCATTCTTATTTTTTATAATGAATCCCCCATACTCACGCCCTTCTTTTATTGATTGGTAATTGATAGCATTTATGGCTTGAGCACCAGCAATCTCTTCATTCGAATAACATCTCTTCTTTAATCCAGTAGGATCAATGAAGTTTATTGGATCATTGAGACAATAAACATATACGTTACTCACTCCCCCTCCAAACCCTATCGGGTCTTTTGCTGTCCATCTTCCTGTCTCCGCATCGTAATCTCTTGCACCAAATCTTGTTAGCTTTGTCTGGTTATCATATAAACCTCCACAGAAACCAAACGGGGTAAAGTCAGGGTTGCTGTCGTAGGATACATTTCCATACTCATCGTAATCCAGACGCTGCATTACTGTTCCTGTTGCAACATCCACTACCAAGCGCACTGAGCCAAGATGATCTGTAATGAATTGATATGTTGCGCCGCCTTTTATCATATAGTTGCCTGCAAATCTTGCAACGATGTTGCCTGCGCTATCGAGCTCCGCTACCGGCGTTAATTGTCCTGAGTATATCCACTTCTTAACTATCTGCCCGTTAAGCTTCTTGCCGATCCTGCGATTCTGTCCATCTATAATGTAATCAATACGGTCTTTGTTCGGTAGAATGACTGTTATCAAATTTCCAAAGTAATCGTAGGTGTATCGTGTCGTGTCAGTTCCTTCCACTTTCATCCTTAACTCACCGTTTGGTGTGTAAAAGTATTGTGCATCTCCATAACTCAGCATTCTATCCTGTGCATCGTAACTGCCACTATCTACTCTGCTCGGTGTCCAATGGCTTATACGATTACCATTGGCATCATAACTACAATCGGACATTTATCCAAATCGGTCATTGCATGACTATAGGAATATCGAAGTCAGCTTACGAGTTTTCCACATCTTTCTATTACACTGATACAATATTTTTCTTATTCTCTATCGAATAATTTGAGCTAATATAACCCCAGCTAAGCAAGATACAACAATCAATATTGTAATTATAATCTTAATATATTTGGGCTTTAATTGAGAAGATGTTACCGGTAGAAATTTGGAAAGATATTCAGCTCCATCACGGCACCAAATCCACCAAAGTAAAAGCCCATAACACGCAATTACAACTATTAACCATCCAATCTTCGAAATATTAAACCCACCCTCTTCAAAAACATAAAATGGCGTTTCATAGCCGCCACATAGTTGAATGATCTGTAGCAGGATAGACGGTATTCCAATAGCAACTGCTACACGAAATTTGAACTTCTTAATCTCATCTTTTGTTACTTTGATCCATTCGAGCTTATATTCACTAATATCAGGATATGCTAAATACATAATAAAAAACCATAATACCGCATGCAAAAACCAGAAATATTTCAGTATAATCATATTACTCATTTCTCATATTGAATTTGAGATCTTGAAATAACAACTTTCGTTAAAAGATTACCGAATGCTAAACAAATGGCTCACCACAAAAATCACATTTTTTTCTTGTACAAGCTGTTCTCATAGCAAATTTGAACTTCCCCCACTTATATTTATGCAATCCTACAGGCCTGTTACATTTTGGACATTTGAATTTTGAATCAAGATATTCAATAAGAATAGTAAATGGAAGTGCCAACAAACCAAATATTACGTGAACAGTTCCTCCAAGAATACCTAATGCAAACACACCAAATGGAAAAAAAACAAACCACAACAAATTCCTTCTTGTTCGAATACGCATAGGAAAAATCCTTTTATTTATGGCACGGGTCTTTTTTGCCTATTCCAAATAATTCACTCAGACTTCGGAAAGCGTTTTTTAGTGCTTTTCCAATGTCGGCAAAAGTGAACGTACCAGTCGTTGTAACAGATGATGATGCTCCAAGACCAGGACCAAAAGATACAAATGCACCATTAAAGCCATTAACATCAGATGATATTGTTCCCGATCCTTGTAATGCATTTATATCTAAATTTAAACTTGTACCCTCAAGTTCTCTTAATGCAAATCCTGCTCCGATACCAACCCCAACATTTGCACCTCCAGACAAACCAATTGTACCATAAAACCCTGATTCTGAGAGATTACCCATATCAACAACAATTCCAATACCAGCCTCTATCCCAAAGATCCCAGTCAAATCACCTTCTAAACCGATGTAAATATCTTGTGTCCCAAGTAAATCGAGTTTGTTTATCGGATCATTTACTACATACTCATACAAATTACTCTGTTTCCCTGCAAAAAGAATTGGGTCTTTACTCATCCATCTTCCCGTTTCAGCCTCATAATCCCTCGCACCAAATCTTGTTAGCTTCGTCTGGCTGTCATACAAACCACCTGTCCCGCTAAAAAACAGCGGGATTTCGGTTTTGTTATAGCTTATAATTGTGACCTCAACATAACCAAACGGCTGGAAATCGGGGTTGGTATCGTAAGTTACGTTTCCATACTCATCATAATCTATCCTCTGCATTATTGTTCCTGTTGTAACATCCACCACCAAGCGCACTGAGCCAAGATGATCTGTGATGAGGTGAAAGAAATTAATTTTTTCAATCCCAATAACTTCGACCGCGCTTTAATTCTAATTCAATTCTATTACCATTCTTCAAAGTTAATACACCAACTAATTTCTCCTTCGATATTTTTCCTATAAACCTTCCTTCATCTAACGAAGGTGACGGAATTGAAAATTTGACTGTATCGTTCTCGATTATTGGTTCTATAAGGATTAAACTATCAGGCTCGCCTTCCGCTGCTTGAAACGTTCCTTCATACCCATATCTTGTATAAACAATTCTGATTTCAAATCCAGATAAATCTCCCGACTCATCAAAATATTGCAAATTAGTAAATGTGCCTGTTGCTTTATTTTGAGCTAAACAAAAGTTAACACAAAAAAATGCATAGGCTAAAATAACAATATAAGTTTTCATAGATTTCTTCCCTTTTTATGGACAATTACAATTCACTCCTTGCTGATATTCTTGTTGTGCTTGACGTATTCGTGCCGTTCTATCTCCAGGATCAAAATAAAAATGCCAGTTTTCCGGACGAGTATGCCAATTACACCCCAACTAATTCCAGCGTGATACGCATTTT
>Ga0116191_1001467_pt1 | contig 19103 bp, 19 predicted proteins | sample AD_UKC111_MetaG_FD_89897 | JGI IMG/M metagenome (GOLD analysis project Ga0116191, IMG submission 89897) | Active sludge microbial communities of municipal wastewater-treating anaerobic digesters from Hong Kong - AD_UKC111_MetaG | ecosystem: Engineered > Bioreactor > Anaerobic > Digestate... | reverse complement strand
GATCCCCGTGAAGCTGGTGAGGCAGGGCGTGCGCGACATGCTGCGGCTGTCCGACGCGCGGATGAGCGGCACCAGCTACGGCGCGTGCATGCTCCACTGCTCGCCCGAGGCGTACATCGGCGGCCCGCTCGCGCTGGTGCGCACCGGCGACCTGATCTCGGTCGACGTGCCGGCCCGCCGCATCCACCTCGAGGTGTCCGACGCCGAGCTCGCGACGCGCCGCGCCGCCTGGACCCCGCCGCCGCCCCGCTACGAGCGCGGCTACGGCTGGATCTTCTCGAAGCACATCCTGCAGGCCGACCAGGGCTGCGACTTCGACTTCCTCGAGACCACCTTCGGCGCGCCCGTGGCCGAGCCGGACATCTTCTGAGTCCTCTCGCGGCTTCGGATGGCCTTCGCACCGCCGGGACGCCGAGGGTCGCCGAGGACGCAGAGGAGGACGGTGGTCCGGACATCACTGCTCTCCCGGCGAACTCGGCGCCCCTCGGCGACTCGGCGGTCCAAACCCTCTCGACCAGGCAATGACATGACCCCCGAATCGAAGGCGAAGCTGGCGAAGGTCAGCACCGCGACGCTGTGCACCGCGCTGTTCAAGCGCGGGCTGCGGAACCAGTTCATCCAGGACGTGCGGCCGCTGAACCCGGGGCTTCCGAACATGGTCGGGCCGGCGTTCACGCTGCGCTACATCCCGGCGCGCGAGGACCTGAACCCGATCTCGGTGTTCCAGGACCGCGGCCACCCGCAGCGCAAGGCGGTCGAGACCTGCCCCGAAGGCGCGGTGTTCGTCATCGACAGCCGCAAGGACGCACGCGCCGCGTCGGCCGGCGGCATTCTCGTCACGCGGCTGATGAAGCGCGGCGTGGCCGGCGTCGTCACCGACGGGGGCTTCCGCGATTCGCCCGAGATCGCGCGGCTGCCCTTCCCCGCCTACCACCACCGGCCCAGCGCGCCGACCAACCTGACGCTGCACCAGGCGCTCGACATCGACGTGCCGATCGGCTGCGGCGACGTCGCGGTCTGGCCGGGCGACATCGTCGTCGGCGACGCCGAAGGGGTGGTGGTGATCCCGGCGGGGATCGCCGACGAGATCGCCGCCGAGGCGCACGAGATGACCGCGTTCGAGGACTTCGTCGCCGAGCGCGTGCTCGACGGGCAGTCGATCCTGGGGCTGTATCCTCCGACCGACGACGCGAACCGCGTCGCATTCGAGGCCTGGCGCCGTGCGAACGGACGCTGACCCCCATCCCGACGGCCCCCGCCACGAGTCACCTCCGATGGAACCCAGACCGCTGCGCCGCGCGATCGGCCCCCTCCTGCTCGTCCTGTCGCTGCTCGCGTCCGTGCCCGCGGCGCGGGCCCAGGAAGCGTACCCGAGCCGACCGGTGAAGCTGGTCGTGTCCTACGCGGCGGGCAACGTGGCGGACGTGCTCGCCCGGATGGTCGCGCAGAAGCTCTCGGAGCGGCTCGGCCAGCAGGTGATCGTCGAGAACCGCCCCGGCCAGGGCGGCAGCCTCGGCGCGCAGGTCGTCGCCAAGTCGCCCCCCGACGGCTACACGCTGCTGTTCTCCGCGATGGCCGCGATCGCGATCAATCCCCACGTGTACGCGCGCGTCGGCTACGACCCCATCGCGGATTTCGCGCCGATCGCCGCCCTGGCCCAGACCCGCAGCGGACTCCTCTACGCGAACCTCGACCTCAAGGCCAACACGCTGCCCGAGCTGGTCGCGCTCGCCAAGGCGAATCCGGGCACGCTGAACTACGGCACCGCGGGGAGCGGGACGGTCCCTCACCTGAACACCGAGCAGCTCAAGGGCCTGACCGGGCTCGATGCGACCCACGTGCCCTACAAGGCGGCGGCCGCGGTGATGACCGACGTGATCGGCGGGCGCATCCAGTTCGCCCAGGAATCCGCGGCGGTCGTGCTGCCGCAGGTCCGGGCGGGGAAGGTCAAGGCCCTGGCGGCCACCGGTCCGGATCGCGTGCGCGAGCTGCCCGACCTGCCCGCGATCACCGAGATGGTGCCGAACTTCGACCCGGTCCGTCCGTGGATGGGACTGCTCGCGCCGGCCGGGACGCCCCCGTCGCACGTGGCGCGCCTCGCCGATGCGGCCGCGGCGGTGCTCGCGCAACCCGACACGCGCGAGCGGATCGTCGCCGCCGACCTGGTCGTGCTCGGCCTGGGCCCGGCGGACTTCGCGCGTACGATCCGGCGCGACCTCGACCGGTTCGGCGTCGTGGTGAAGCAGCTGAAGCTGCAGGCGGACTGAGGCGGCGGCGGCGATGCGCGCGCACCGGCTCGGATCGGGCCCGATCGTCCGCCCGCACCAGGACGCGCGGATCGGCGGCAACGTCCAGGGACCGTCGCTGGTCCGCGTGCCCGACTGGGTGTCCGATCGTCTCGGGCGCTACTACCTGTACTTCGCCGACCACAAGGGCGACCACATCCGGCTGGCGTTCGCCGACGCGCTCGGCGGCCCGTGGCGCATCCATCGGCCCGGCGCGCTCGCGCTGGCCGACTCGCGCTTCCCCGTCGACCCGATCCCGGTGCCGCCCGACGCGCCGGCGCCCGGGTCCCGACCCGGGTTCGCGCCGGCCGGCACGCCCGGCATCCCCGACGCGCTCGCCGACGCGACCACGCCGCACGTCGCCTCGCCCGACGTCCACGTCGACGAGGCGAACCGCCGCTTCGTCATGTACTTCCACGGGCTGGCCGCGTTCGGCGTGCAGCGCACCCGCGTCGCGCTGTCCGCGGACGGCCTGCGCTTCGAGGCGCGCGAGCCGCTGCTCGGGCCCTCGTACTTCCGGGCGTTCCGCCACGGCCCGCACGTGTTCGCGATCGCGATGCCCGGGATCGTGCTGCGCTCCGCGGACGGGCTCGACGGCTTCGAGCGCGGCCCCGACCTGTTCGGCGAGCCGCTGCAGCGGCACGTCGCGTTGCGGGTCCGGGGCGAGCGCCTGCAGGTGTTCTGGACCCGGGTCGGCGATGCGCCCGAGCGCATCCTGCTGTCCGAGGTCGACCTGTCGGGGCCCTGGACCGGCTGGCGCGCCGGCCCCGCGCGGGAGGTGCTGCGCCCGGAGCACGACTGGGAAGGGGCCGCGCAACCGATCGCCCCGTCGTACCGCGGCGCGATCGGGCATCCGGTGAACCAGCTGCGCGATCCGGCGATCTTCGAGGAGGACGGCCGGACCTGGCTGCTCTACGCGGTGGCCGGCGAGTCGGGCATCGCGATCGCCGAGCTGATCGACGACGCCTGACCGCGCGCGCCCGGCCGCTGGACGCGGCGCGGGCGACCCGCGCCCGGGCTCACTCCGACTTGATGCCCGCGGTCCTGATCACCTTCGTCCAGCGGGCCTTCTCGGCCTTCACGAACGCCGCGTAGTGCTGGCGACCCTGCGGCGGGATCACGAAGCCGTTGCCCTCCATCCGCGCCTTGATCGCCGGCGACGCCATCACCTCCTTCATCGCGGCCTCCAGCTTCGCGACGATCGGCTCCGGGGTGCCCTTCGGGAACGAGATGCCCGACCACGACAGCGCCTCGAAGCCCGGGTAGCCCGACTCCGAGAGGGTCGGGACGTCCGGGTACAGCGCGTTGCGCTGCTGGCTGGTCACGCCGATCGGGCGCAGCTTGCCGGCCTTCACGTGCGCCAGCGCGACGTCCTGGTTGATGAACATCATCGGGATCTCGTTGCCGAGGATCGCGGTCATCATCGGGCCGCCGCCCCGGTACGGGATGCCGACCATCGCGAGCGGCTGGCACGCGCCCGCCTTCGCGCCCGCGCTCGCGCACGCGGTCTGCTTGAACAGCTCCATCGCCATGTGGCCCGAGGCCGCGTGGGTGAATCCGTAGTCGAGCTTGCCGGGGTTCGCGCGCGCGAAGTCGACCACGTCCTTGACCGTCCGGAACGGCGTCTGCGGGTTGACCACCAGCAGGTTCGGGCCGGAGTGCACCTGGGTGACGTGGACGAAGTCGGTGTCCGAGTCGTACTTCAGGTTCGGGTCGAGGCCGTGCGCGACCGCGCTCTGGCCGACGCCGGTCTGCACGATCGTGTAGCCGTCGGGCGCCGCGCGCGCGCCGCGCTCCGTGCCGATCACGCCGCCGGCCCCCCCGACGTTCTCGACGACGACCGGCTGCTTCAGCACCTTGGCGAGCTCGTCGGCGACCATCCGCCCCATCACGTCGCTGGTGCCCCCCGGCGGGAACGGCACGATGAGCTTGACCGGCTTGGTCGGCCAGTCGGACTGGGCGTACGTGGCGGCGGGCAGCACGGTCGCGATCGCGAGCGTCGCGAGCGCCGCGGACAGGCGTCTGCGGATCATGGGTCTCCTCCTGGACGAGGCGCGGTACGCCTCCGGGACGCCATGGTAGCCGGTCAGCGGCCCGCCGTCGGCCACAGCCGCGGCCGCGACGCCATCGCCTCGAGCGCCTCGCGCTCGAAGCCGGCGACGCGCCTGTAGCCGAGGGTCACCGCGTCGATCGTCGCCGCGTCGAGCAGCGGCTCGCCGTCGGGCACCGGTCCGGCCGCGAGCCGCGCGTCGGCCAGCTGCAGCAGCCGCTCGGGCCCGCGCTCGCGGTTCGCGACCACCACGGCGTTCGCCGCGGCGAGCCGTCGCGACTGGTAGTCGAGCAGCGCGTCCGGCAGCGCGCGCGGGCGTGCCGCGATGCACTCCGCGATCGCCTCGGCGTCGAGCAGCGCCTGGGACGAGCCGTTGGCGCCGATCGGATACATCGGGTGGGCGGCGTCGCCGACCAGCGCGATGCGGCCGTCGACCCACGCGTCGATCGGGTCGCGGTCGGCCATCGGGTACGACAGGCAGACCTCCGCGGCGCGGATCAGCGCGGGCACGTCGGCGAAGTCCCAGCGGCACGCCTCGAACCGGACCGCGGCCGCCTCGCGCGCGACCGGGCGGTTCCAGTCGCCGACCGGAGCGTCGGCGCCGAAGCGCTCGCCGATCTCGGCGACCCAGTTCAGCAGCTGCCGCCCGTCGCGGCGCGGCGGCCGCACGGGGTACAGCACCGCCTTGCGCTCGTGCACGCCGGCGACCACCATCGTGCGGCCGTCGAGCATCGGCCGCGCCCAGGTGAGGCCGCGGTACATCAGGATGCCCGAGCCGCGCGGCGGCCCCTCGTCCGGGCGCAGCGCGGCGCGCACCGCCGACAGGATCCCGTCCGCGCCGATCACCGCCTCGGCGTCGACGCGCAGCGTGCCGCCGCGGCGCCGGTCCTCGAACACCGCGTGCACGAAGTCCCCGCGCCGCTCGAGGCCGACCAGCCGCGCCCCGGTCACGACCGCGCCCTGGCCGTGGCGTTCGAGCAGCGCCCGGTACAGCACCGCGTGCAGGTTCCCGCGATGGATCGACAGCTGCGGGAAGGGCATGCCGGCGTGCCGGCCGCGCGGATCCGAGTGGATCAGCCGGCCGTCGCTCGCGCGGTACTCGATCGCGCGCGTCTCGATCGCCACGTCGGCCAGTGCCGGCGCGAGGCCCAGCTCGGTCAGCACCCGCACGCCGTGGGGCAGCAGGTTGATGCCCACGCCGAGCGGCACGATCTCGCGCACCGACTCGGCGACCAGGCAGTCGACGCCACGGGCGTGCAGGCCGAGCGCGGTCGCCAGGCCGGCGATCCCGCCGCCGACGATCAGGACACCGACGCGCTCGCGCATGGCGACGGCGTCCGCGCGGTCAGCCGCGCGGCCCGGCGAACCGCGCGCGCAGCGCGTCCGCGCCCGACGCCAGCAGCCCGGCGTCGGAGCCGACCGCGACGAACAGCCCGCCGAGCTCGAGGATGCGCCGGGAGTCGGCCTCGACCGGCGTCAGGAAGCCGGGCGCCTTGCCGGCCGCGCGGATCCGGCGCACCGCGTCCTCGATCTTCGGCCAGACCTCCGGGTGGTGCTTCTCGCCGAGGTGGCCGAACGACGCGTGCAGGTCGGACGGCCCGATGAAGATCCCGTCGACCCCGTCGACCGCGGCGATCGCCTCGATCCGGTCGAGCGCCTGCTCGGTCTCGACCTGCAGCAGCACGCACAGCTCGCGCTCGCAGGACTTCGCGTAGTCCCTGACCCGGCCCCAGCGCGTCGCGCGCGTGGTGCCGCCGACGCCGCGCACGCCGCGCGGCGGATAGCGCATCGCGGCGACCGCGGCGCGCGCCTCGTCGGCGCTGTTCACCATCGGCACGAGGATCGACTGCGCGCCGATGTCGAGCACGCGCTTGATCAGCACGGTGTCGTTCCAGGGCACCCGCACCACCGCGTGCGTCGGTTAGGGCTGGACGGCCTGCAGCTGCGCGACCAGCGACTCGAGGTCGTTCGGCGAATGCTCCATGTCGAGCAGCAGCCAGTCGTAGCCGGCGGCCGCGATCAGCTCCACCGTGACGTTCGTGGCGAGGCTCGACCACAGGCCGATCTGCGGGCGGCCGGCGGCCAGCGCGTGCTTGAAGGCGTTGACGGGGAGGTCCATGGGGGGTCCTGGGCGGGGCGGTCCGCGATGTTACCGCCGCCGGCGCGCGGGCCTAGAATCGGGTTCCGGACCCGGCGCCACGCCGGGCCGCCCCGCGGGAGACGCTCCGATGAAGACGCTGACCGACCAGCTCGCCGGCTACGCCGCCTACCACCGCGACCGCCGCAACATCGCGACCCATCTGGTGGGGGTGCCGATGATCGTGCTCGCGGTGGTCGTGCTGCTGTCGCGCCCCGCGCTCGGCGAGCTGGCCGGGGTCGCGATCACGCCGGCGCTGCTCGCCGCGCTCGCGGCCGGCGCGTACTGGCTGGTGCTCGACCGGCCGCTCGGCCTGGCGATGGCCGCCGTGCTCGCCGCGATGCTCGCGATCGCCGCCCCGCTCGCCGCCGCGGCCACCGGCACCTGGCTCGGCTGGGGCACGGGCCTGTTCGTCGTCGGCTGGATCATCCAGTTCGTCGGCCACGCCTGGGAGGGCCGCAAGCCGGCGTTCTTCGACGACGTGGTCGGCCTGCTGATCGGCCCGCTGTTCGTCGCGGCCGAGATCGCGTTCATGCTCGGGTGGCGCGGTGCGCTGCGCGCGGAGATCGAGCGGCGGGAGGGGCCGACGGTCGTGCGGCGGCGCGGGGGTGCGGCGGCCTGATCGACCCGGCGTCACCCGATGGACCTCGCGCTGGCGATCGTCCACCACCTCGCCGCCTTCGGCATCGTCGCCGCGCAGGCGATCGAGGTGACGATGCTGCGCGGCGCGCTCGACGCCCCGCGGCTCGAGCGCCTGGCCCGGGTGGACCGGCTGCATCTCGTCGCGCTCGCGCTGGTGGTCGCCGCGGGCACCGCGCGCGTGGTCGTCGGCCCGAAGGGCGCCGCGTTCTACGTGTCGAATCCGGTGTTCTGGCTCAAGGTCGCGGCGGTCGCCGCGATCGCCGCGCTCGCGCTCGCGCCCGCGCGGCGCTACCTTCGGTGGCGCGACGCCGCGCGGCGCGACCCGGCGTTCGAGCCGGCCGCTGCCGACGCCGCGGCGATGCGCCGGCAGGTGTTCCGCGCCGCGCACGTGGTGCTGCTCGTGCTGGTCGCCGCGCCGCCGATGGCCCGCGGCATCGGTCTCTGAGCGGCCGGTCCGGGACGAACGGGGAGATGCGCTTGGACACCTGCCAGGTCAAGGGACGCGCCGTACCCGCCGAGCTGCTCGGCGAGCTGCGCGACAGCGCGGCGCTGCTCGTCGACCCGCCCGCCCTGCGCGCGCGCTTCGCCGAGGACGGCCACCTGTTCCTGCGCGGCGTGCTCGACCGCGACGCGGTGCGTGCCGCGCGCCGCGAGGTCTTCGGGCGGCTGCACGCGGTCGGCGAGGTCGCCGACCCGCCCGAAGCGGGCCTGTTCACCGGCACCAGCCGCCGCGACGCGCTCGAGCCCGACCGCGGCCGCTTCTGGCGCTCGGTGTCGACCGGACCGCGCCTGCGCGCCGTCTCGCACGACGGCCCGATCCGCCGCGTGATGGACGCGGTGTTCGGCGAGCCCTCGCGCCCGCAGGACTACCTGTTCCTGCGCGCCGGCGTGCGCGGCCGCGCCACCGACCTGCACTTCGACTACCCGTTCTTCACCCGCGCGCACGACCGCGTGTGCACCGTCTGGACCCCGATCGGCGACGTGCCGGTGTCGGACGGCCCGCTGGTCGTCGTCGAGGGCTCGCACCGCTACCGCGACCTGATCGACCCGATGATCGGCCACGACATCTCGGCGAACCCCGAGCGGCGCGCGGCCTTCGGCACCGACGCGATCGACTTCGCCGCCTCGCGCGGCACGCGGCTGCTGACCGCCGACTTCGCGATCGGCGACGTGATCGTGTTCGGCATGTACCTCGCGCACGGCTCGCTCGACAACCGCTCGCCGATCGACCGCGTGCGACTGTCCTGCGACGTGCGCTGGCAGCCGGCGTCGATGCCGGTCGACGCGCGCTACTTCGGCGAGGACCCGCCGGGCACGACCGGCGCCGGCTACGCCGAGCTGAACGGCGCGAAGCCGCTGACGCAGGACTGGCACGTCCGCTGACGCGCGCCGCGCGCGGCGCCGTCCGCGACGCGCGTCACTGCAGCATCATCCTCGGCAGCCACAGCACCAGCGACGGCACGTAGGCGACCAGCAGCACGATCGCCGTCCACGCCAGGATGTACGGCGTCAGCATGCCGATCGTCGAGGCGTACGGCACGCCCGCGATCTTCGAGGCGACCATCGCGAGCACGCCCACCGGCGGCGTCACCGAGCCGACCACCAGCAGCATGATGACGACGATGCCGAAATGCACCGGGTCGAAGCCGAGGTGCTTGATCATCGGCCCCATGATCGGCACGACGATGATCAGCGCCGGCACCGGCTCGAGGAAGGTGCCGAGCAGGAAGAAGAACACGACCAGCACGAGCATCGCGAGCTGCGGATCGCTGGTCAGCGACAGCATGCCCTGCAGCGCGAGCTGGCCGACGCCCGCGCGGCTGAGCACCCAGCTGAACAGCGCGGCGCCGCCGAGCGTCACCAGCGCGCCCGCGGTGGTCAGCGCGGCGGCCGCGAAGTTGTCGTAGAGGCTGCGCGCGCTGTGCCGGCGCCCGACCAGCCCGAAGAGCAGCGCGTACAGCGCGGCGATCGATCCGGCCTCGGTCGGCGTGAACGCGCCCGACAGGATGCCGCCGATGATGATCGCCGGCATCGCCATCGCCGGCAGCGCGCGCCACCCGGCCGTGCGCCGCTCGGTCCAGCTCGCCCGTGGCGACACGCCGGCGCCCGCGCGCGGCGCGAGCCACCAGGTGATCGCCATCATCGCGACGCCGGCGAGCACGCCGGGGATCACGCCGCCGAGGAACAGCGCGCCGATCGAGACGCCGGTCACCGAGCCGTAGATCACCGCGATGATCGACGGCGGGATGATCGGCGCCATCATCGCCGCGCACGAGGTGACCGCGACCGCGAAGGCGGGGTGGTAGCCCTCCTTCTTCATCGCCGGGATCATCATCGAGCCGATCGCGGCGAGGTCGGCGAGCGCCGAGCCCGAGATCGCCGCCATGAACATGTTGGTGACGATGTTCGCCTGCGCGAGCCCGCCGCGCAGGTGGCCCATCAGCGCGCGCGAGAACGCCACCAGCCGCTCGGTGATGCCGGCCACGCTCATCAGCTCGCCGGCGAGCACGAACAGCGGCACCGCGAGCAGCGAGAAGTTGTCCAGCGCGTCGTAGAACTGCTGCGCGAGCAGCAGCACGGGCAGCTGCCCGTCCCACAGGATCGCCAGGATCGCCGCGAGGCCCATGCACCAGGCGATCGGCACGCCCAGCAGCATGAACGCGCAGAACAGCCCGATCATCAGCGCGATGCTCACAGCGTCGGGTCCGCCGGTCCGTCGCCCCGCGCCGGCGCGTCGCGCCAGGTGAGCAGCATCAGCAGCGCCTCGATCCCCGCGCCGACCGGGATCGCGACGTAGACCCACCATTTCGGGATGTCGAGCATCGGCGAACGCTGGAACCAGGTCCGGTCGACGAGCTCGATCCCGGCCCAGACGAGGATCAGGCAGAACGCGAGCGACAGCGCGTTCGCGCAGAACACCACCGCCCGGCGTCCGCCCGGCGGCAGCCAGTCCTCGAGCAGCTCGACGCGGATGTGCGCGCGCTGCGCGGCGACCAGCCCGCTGGCGATCATCACGCCCCAGATCATCGTCGAGCGGACGAACTCCTCGGCCCAGAAGATCGAGTCGTTGAGCACGTACCGGAAGAAGACCTGCAGCAGCACCGCGACGAAGTAGGCGGCGAGCAGCAGGACCGACAGTGCGGTCAGGACGGCGCGGAGCGCGCGGACCGCGGGCGGCCCGGAGCGGGCGGACGGAGCGTTCATCGGAGGACGGACGGGGCGGCGCGGCGCCGCCCCGCGGCGCTCAGGCCTTGCCTGCCGCCTGGCAGGCCTCGACCCAGGCCTTGCCCTTCGCGCCGCCGCGCTTGGCGAAGCTGTCGTAGACCGGCGCCATCTTCGAGCGGAACGAGGGCACGTCGGGCGACGCGTTCGCCTTGACCCGCTTGGCGAGCTCGTCCCACGCCGACTGCTGCTCCTTGATGTTGGCCGCCCACATCAGGTTCGACACCTCGTCGACGGCGGTCTCGCGGATCAGCTTCTGCACGTCCGCCGGCAGCGTCGCCATCTTCTTCGCGCTGGCCATCATCGACACCTCGGTGAAGATGTGGTGGGTGCGGGTGGCGTTGCCGGCCACCTCGAACAGCTTGGAGGTCACGATGTAGTCGGGCGGCAGCTCGACCGCGTCGACGACGCCGGTCTGCAGGGCGGTGTACATCTCGCCGGCGGGGATCGGCGACGGGTTCGTGCCGAGCGCGCGCGCCATCTCGACCCAGGTCGGGATCTCGGGCACCCGCAGCTTCATGCCCTTGGCGTCGTCGGCGGTGTGGATCGCCCGCTTGCCGAGGAACACCCGGAAGCCCGACGCGCCGAGCGACAGGATCTCGACGTTCAGCGTGTCCTTCGCGTCCTTGACCACCTGCTGGCCGATCGGGCCGTACATCACCTTCCTCACGTGGTCGAAGTCGTTGAACAGGAACGGCATCGAGATGAAGCCGAACTGCGGCTGCCAGTTCGCCAGCGTGCCGAGGTCGGTCCAGGCGAGGTCGAGCGTGCCGAGCTGGATCGCCTCGGCCGAGGTCCGCAGGTTGAACAGCTGCGAGGCCGGCTTGATGTCGATCGTCACCGCGCCGTTCGTGCCCTTCGCGACCCGGTCGGCGAAGCGCTGCGCCGCCGCGTGCCCGATGTGCGTGGTGGGCAGGTGGTGCGAGAAGACCAGCTTGGTGGCCTGCGCGCGGCCGATCATCGGCACGGCGTACAGGCCGGCGGCCGCGGACGCGGCGGTCATCAGGTTCCTTCGGGTGATGCCCATCGTGTGTCTCCTCGGTGCGGCGATCGGTCGCCGTCGTTGCGGTGTGTCCTGCGGCGTCGGACCGGCCCGGTGCCGCCGACGCCGCGCGGCAGTCTCGCCCGGCCCGACGCGGGCCGCAAAGTTGTTCGGTATTGAACAACCGTGTTGCCCGGGGTGGAACGCGAACCGAGCCTCGGGCACCCCCGTCGGATCCGCCGGACGCCTCGCCCGGCGCCGCCGGCGCCCGGCGTCAGCGCTCCTCGGGCGACAGCCAGTACGGGTCGCGGACCCGTCGGCCGACCGTGCGCGCCGCGGCGAGCAGCTCCGCGACCGCGCGGCGATGGCGGGCGCGGGTCATGTCCGGCTCCATCCAGCTCAGCGCGATCCCGACCGTCCGGCCGTTCGGCGCGCCGACCGCCACCGCCGCCGCGCCGATCCCGCGGCCCGCCTGGTCGACCAGCTCGGTCCAGCCCCGCTCGCGCGACTCCCCGAGCTCGCGCAGCAGCGCCGCGCGCGTCATCGACACCGACAGCGGACGGTGGGTCAGCCGCTCCGGCAGCAGCGTCAGCAGCTGCTGCGAGTCGAGCCGCGACAGCAGCGCCTTGCCGATCGCCGTGACGAACGCCGGCAGCCGCGTGCCCTCCGACACGACGAAGCGCACCGGCGTCGGGCTCTCCCGCACGCGCAGGATGATCGTCTCCAGTCCGTCGAGGCAGGCGAGGTAGCCGGTGGCCGGATGTCGCGCGACCAGGTCGCGCAACGCCTCGTCCGCCATCCCGGTCACCGCGTCGCCGGACCGGTACATGCGGCCGAGCCGCTGCAGCTCGAAGCCGCACTCGAAGCCCGCGTGGCGCGCGCCGCGCTCGAGGAAGCCGTGCCGATCGAGCGTCGCGAGCAGCCGCGAGGCCGAGCTCTTCGGCACGCCGAGCGCCTCGGCGACCTCGGACACCCGCAGGCGCGGCCGGTCCGGCGACAGCAGCGCGAGCGCGCGCAGCCCCTTCTCGAGCGAGCTCATCGTCCGCGCGCACGTCGCGCGTGCGCGGGCCGCTCCGATCGTCGTTCCATCCGTGGCAACTCGGTTGTTCGATATCGAACAACATTGTCCGCCCGACCGACGCGCGGTACAACTGCGCCCGGCGTCGCGCCGCCGTCGCGGACCGCGGCGGCCCGACGGAAGCGGAACGCGGGAGAGGAGACGACGTGTCGCGCATCAGCGAAGTGCGGGTGGTCCCGTTCACCTTCGAGGTCCCGGACCTCGGCCTGGGCGCGCACGCCGCCATGGGCGTCAGCAACCTGCAGTGGCAGAAGGGCGCGTCGCTGAAGGTGATGCGCTACGCGGTCCGGATCCGCACCGACGACGGGCTGACCGGCGAGTACGTGACGCACTGGGTCGGGACCCACAGCGCGCTCGGCCAGACGAACATGATCGCGCCCCACCTGCTGGGCCGCGATCCCGAGGACCGCGAGGGCATCTACGACGACCTGAAGCGCGAGCTGCGCGCGTACGACGGCATGGGCCACGGCCCGCTCGACATCGCGCTGTGGGATCTGGTCGGGCGCAAGTACGGGATGTCGGTCGCGACGATGCTCGGCGGCTACCGCAGGCGCCTGCCGGTCTACGCGAGCACGCACCACGGCCAGGACGACCCCGGGGGCCTCGACTCGCCCGAGGCCTTCGGTGCGTACGCGGCGGCCTGCGCGGACCGCGGCTTCGCCGGCTTCAAGATCCACGGCTGGCACGACGGGAACGTCAGGCGCGAGGCGGCGACGCTGCGCGCGGTCCGCAAGGCCGTCGGCGACCGGATCGAGGTGATGTACGACCCCGGCTGCCAGATCCGCACGCACCTCGAGGCGCTGAAGCTCGGCCACGTCTGCGACGAGATCGGCGCGCTCTGGTACGAGGACCCGTACCGCGACTCGGGCGTGTCCACCACCGGCGCGCAGATCCTGCGCCAGAAGATCCGCACGCCGCTGATGGTCACCGAGCACGCGCGCGGGCCCGAGCGCAAGGCCGCCTACGCGATCGCCGGCGCCTGCGACCTGTTCCACATCGACCCGGAGTACGACCTCGGCATCACCGGCGCGATGAAGTGCGCGCACGTCGCCGAGGCGCTCGGCATCGACGTGCAGGTGCACGCCCCGGGCCCCGCGCACCGCGCCTGCGTGTCGGCGATCCGGAACACCCACATGTACGAGCTGGCGCTGGTGGGCCCCGGCATGCCGAACCTGATCCCGCCGGTCTACGCCTGCGGCTACTCCGACCAGGAGTCGGCGCTCGGCGACGACGGCTGCGTGCCGGTGCCGACCGGGCCGGGCCTGGGCGTGACCTACGACTGGGACTTCGTCGAGCGCCACGCGTTCGACGCGAAGACCTACCGCTGACCCCCCCCGGAGACCCGGATGAGCCGCATCGACCGCGTCGAGGTCCACGAGTTCGAGTTCGACGCCCACAACCTCGCCCGCGACGGCGTCGCGCAGACGATCACCTTCAAGCGCGGCTCGACCGTGCGCCTGTCGAAGTTCGCCGTGGTGGTCCGCACCGCCGACGGCGGTCGCGGCGAGTACGTCGCCCAGTGGGTCGCGACGAAGTCGACGCTCGGCCAGGCGCTGATGCTGTGCCCGCGCCTGGTCGGCAAGGACGCGCGCGAGCGCATCGCGATCTACGAGGACCTGAAGCGCGACATCCGGCAGTTCGACCACATGGGCCACGGGCCGATCGACATCGCGCTGTGGGACTGGGCCGGCAGGCGCTACGGCGCCTCGGTGGCCGAGCTGCTCGGCGGCTACCGCAAGCGGCTGCCCGCGTACGCGAGCACCTACCATGCGGACCGCGCGGGCGGCCTGCACTGCAAGGAGGCGTTCGTCGACTTCGCCCGCCACTGCCGCTCGCTCGGCTACCGGGCATTCAAGATCCACGGCTGGAACGACGGCGACGCGCGCGAGGAGGCGGAGAACGTGCTCCACGTCGCCAAGCACGTCGGCCACGAGATGACGCTGATGCTCGACCCGGCGTGCGAGCTGCGCACCTTCGCCGACGCGCTGCGCGTCGGCCGCGCCTGCGACGAGGCGGGCTTCTTCTGGTACGAGGACCCGTACCGCGACGGCGGCACCTCGGCCTACGGCCACAAGAAGCTGCGCGAGCTGATCCGCACGCCGCTGCTGATGACCGAGCACGTGCGCGGCGTCGAGCCGAAGGCCGACTTCATCCTGGCCGGCGGGACCGACTTCGTCCGCGTGGACCCCGAGTACGACATGGGCATCACCGGGTCGCTGAAGATCGCGCACCTCGCCGAGTCGCTCGGGCTGGACTGCGAGATCCACGCGAGCGGCCCCGCGCACCGGCACCTGATGTCCGCGCTGCGCAACAGCAACTACTACGAGGTCGCGCTGGTCGGCCCCGACTGCCCGAACGCGCTGCCGCCGGTCTACGCCTGCGGCTACACCGACCAGCTCGAATGCGTCGGCGACGACGGCTGCGTGCCGGTGCCCACCGGGCCCGGCCTGGGCGTCACGTACGACTGGGACTTCATCGCGAAGCACCGCAGCGCGCTGCACGTGTTCGAGTGACGTGCCGGATCCGGTGGCGCGCCGGTGCCCCGGGGCGCGCCGTTGGCTATGATGCGCGGCGCGACGGCGACCCGCCCCGCCCACCGCCCTTCCGAGGCGTCGAGAACCGCCCTCTTCCAGGAGACCCCATGACCCGCCCGACCCCGATCGTCCGCCTCGCGGCGGCGGCCACGCTGGCGCTCGCCGCGCTCGGCGCGTCCGCGCAGACCACGCTGCGCTTCGGCCACGCGAACAACCCCGGCGAGGTCGCGTTCGACCTGTACCAGGAGTTCGCCGACAACGTGACGAAGAAGTCGAACGGCCAGCTGACCGTGCGCGTCTTCCCGTCCGAGCAGCTCGGCAAGGAGGTCGACCTGCTGCAGCAGCTGAAGTCGGGCGCGCTCGACATCTCGTCGCCGTCGATGCCGACGCTGAACACGCTGGTGCCGGCCTTCGAGATGCCCAGCGCGCCGTTCCTGTGGCGCGACTGGAAGGAGGCCGAGACGATCATCACCGGCCCGGCGATGGCCCCGATCTGGGACGAGCTGCGCGACAAGCACAACATCCTGCCGCTGACCAAGATCTGGTACTGGGGCTGGCGCAACTTCACCTTCGGCACGAAGGAGGTGCGCAAGCCCGAGGACATGGCCGGCCTGAAGGTCCGCGTGCCCGAGTCGCCGATCTGGGTCGAGATGGTCCGCGGCTTCGGCGCGGCGCCGACGCCGATCCCCTTCGGCGAGGTCTACACCGCGCTGCAGCAGAAGACCGTCGACGGCCAGGAGAACCCGATCCCGACGATCTATTCGCGCAAGTTCTACGAGGTGCAGGGCGTGCTGTCGATGAGCCGGCACATGCTCCAGAACAACACGATCCTGATCAACAAGGCGAGCTTCGACAAGCTCAAGCCCGAGCTCCAGAAGCTGCTGGTCGCGGAAGCCGCGGCGGCCTCGGCGAAGAACACCGTCGCCCAGCAGGGGCGCGAGGTGTCGATGCTCGACGAGATCCGCAAGTCGCCGAAGATCAGGATCATCGACAACCCGGACCGCGACGCGTTCGCGGCGAAGATGACCGCCGTCTATCCGCGCCTCGAGGCCCGCTGGGGCGCCGAGCACTGGAAGCGGATGCGCGCGGAGATCGACAGGCTGCGCGGCGGCAAGTGAGCCGACGGGGGCGGCCGACGGGTCGGCCGCCCCGCCCGGCGCGCCGCATGCGGTCGCGCCTGCCCCTCCCGTTCCGGACCCCCCGATGATGCAGGCCCTCAGGCGCCTCGACCGCGCCCTCGCCCGGCTCGAGGACGCGGCCATCACGGTGATCGTCGCCGCGATGGCGGTGCTGCTCGGCGTCGGCGTCGTGCTGCGCTACGTGTTCAACGACCCGCTGACCTGGTCGGAGGAGTTCGTCGTCACGATCTTCGTCTGGTCGGTGATGCTCGGCGTGCCCTCGGCGCTGCGCAGCCGGATGCACATCCGCATCGACGCGCTGGTGCTGCGGCTCGGCCCCGCGGGTCGGCGCGCCTGCGGGTGGCTGGCCTGCGCGGGCGCGCTCGCGATCTTCGTCGCCGCGATCTACGCCGGCTGGTCGCACACCGCGAACGTCGCGTCGAGCGCGACGCCGATGCTCGGCTACTCGGTCGGATGGATCTTCGTGTCGATGCCGATCGGCTTCGCGCTGACCCTGTTCCACGCGGCGATGATCCTGGCCGACGAGGGGCCCGACGCGGTGTTCCGCAACGCGACCGAGTCCGTGATCGACTCGGCCGAGGCCTGAAGGGCGGACCGTGCTGACGATCCTGCTGTGCGTGTTCGTCGCGCTGCTGCTGGTCGGCGTGCCGATCGGCTTCGCGATGCTCGGCTCGGCGATGCTGGTGATCGCGATCGACGGCATCCCGGTCTCGGTGGTCGCGCAGCGCGTGGCGACCAGCGTGCAGTCGTTCCCGCTGCTCGCGGTGCCGCTGTTCACGCTCGCCGGCGCGCTGATGAACGAATCGGGCATCAGCGAGCGGCTGTTCGCGTTCACCCGCGCGTTCGTCGGCCACATCCGCGGCGGCCTCGCGCAGACCGCGATCGTCGGCAACGTGTTCCTGTCCGGCATCTCCGGATCGTCGGTCGCCGACTGCGCGGCGACCTCGCGGGTGTTCGTGCCGCAGCTGACCGAGGCCGGCTACGGGCGCGGCTTCGCGGCGGCGGTCTGCGCGGCCGCGGCCACGCTCGGGCCGATCATCCCGCCGTCGATCCTGATGGTCATCTACGCGTGGCAGGCGAACGTGTCGCTCGGCGACCTGTTCATCGCCGGCCTGGTGCCGGGCATCGTGATGGCCGGCGCGATGATGCTCGTGATCGACCGCACCGCGAGGAAGCGCGGGTTCCCGAAGGACGCGGCGTTCAGCGGCGCGCGCCTCGGGAAGGCGTTCCGCGAGGCGCTGTGGGCGCTCGCGATGCCGGTGCTGATCCTGGTCGGCTTCCGGATGGGCGTGTTCACCGCGACCGAGATCGCCGCCGTCGCCTGCGCGTACTCGCTGGCGGTGGGGCTGTTCGTCTACCGGACGCTGACCTGGCGCGGGCTGCCCGCGATCCTGCTGGCCACCGGGCGCGAGACCGCGGCGATCCTGGTGATCGCCGCCGGCGCGGCGCCGTTCGGCTGGATCCTCGGCGTCGAGCAGGCGCCGCAGAAGGTCGCCGCGATGCTGACCGCGGTCTCGACGGAACCCTGGGTGATCCTGCTGATCCTGAACGTCGCGCTGCTGGTCGCCGGCATGTTCATGGAGACGCTGGCGATCATGATCATCCTGGTGCCGATCCTGATCCCGCTGCTGAACGCGGTCGGCATCGACCTGCTGCACTTCGGCATCGTGCTGCTGGTCAACCTGGTGATCGGACAGGTCACCCCGCCGGTGGGCGTGCTGATGTTCGTCGCGAGCTCGGTGTCGCGCACGCACCTGGGGCTGATCGTCCGGGAGATCGGGCCGTTCGTGATCGCGCTGATCGGTGCGCTGGCGGTGCTGACCTACGTGCCCGCGCTGTCGACCTGGCTGCCGCGGGTGCTGAACCACTGAACGGCGGCGGCCGGGCGATAATGGCGGCCCGGCGGCCGCCGCCTGCGGCCGAGCTCCACGCCCCACCATCGAGACCCCCATGTCCGCCACGATCAACGTCATCAAGAAGCCCGTCCTGCGCCTGAATCCGACCGACGACGTCGTGATCGCCGCGCGGCCGCTGCAGGCGGGCACCCGCGTCGCCGAGGAGGACATCGTCTGCGTCGACGCGGTGCCCCCGGGCCACAAGCTCGCGGTCCGCGCGGTCCCGAAGGGCCAGCCGGTGCGCCGATACGGCCAGATCATCGGCTTCGCGACGAAGGACATCCTGCCCGGCCAGCACGTGCACTCGCACAACCTCGCGTTCGACACCTTCGAGCGCGACTACGCGGTGGGCGTGGACGTGAAGCCGACGCCGACCCCCGCCGAGCCCGCCACGTTCATGGGCTACGTGCGCCCCGACGGTCGCGTCGCCACCCGCAACTACATCGGCGTGCTGTCGACGGTGAACTGCTCGGCGAGCGTGTCGAAGTTCGTCGCCCAGCACTTCACGCCCGAGCGGCTCGCCGCGTTCCCGAACGTCGACGGCGTCGTGCCGATCACCCACAGCGTCGGCTGCGGGATGGACTCCAACGGCAAGGGCATGGACGTGCTGCAGCGGACGATCGCCGGCTACGTGCGCCACGCGAACTTCGCCGGCATCGTGATCATCGGGCTCGGCTGCGAGGGCAACCAGATGGACGCCCTCTTCGCGGCGCAGGGGCTCGAGCAGGGACCGATGCTCGCGCCGCTGATCATCCAGGACAGCGGCGGCACGAGGAAGACCGTGGCCGCCGCGGTCGCCGCGGTCGAGTCGATGCTGCCGAAGGCGAACGCGCTGAAGCGCAGCCGCGTGCCGGCCAGCCACATCACGATCGGCCTGCAGTGCGGCGGCAGCGACGGCTACTCGGGCATCACCGCGAACCCGGCGCTGGGGGCGGCCTGCGACCTGCTGGTCTCGCACGGCGGCACGGTGATCCTGTCGGAGACGCCCGAGATCTACGGCGCCGAGCACCTGCTGACGCGCCGCGCGGTGTCGCGCGAGGTGGGCGAGAAGCTGGTCGCGCGGATCCGCTGGTGGGAAGGCTACACGGCGCGCGAGCAGGGCGAGATGAACAACAACCCGTCGCCGGGCAACAAGGCGG